>SDBS01001211.1_pt1 | contig 26334 bp, 32 predicted proteins | sample 2277091 | NCBI WGS metagenome assembly SDBS01 (sample SAMN10404972, study PRJNA504765) | marine sediment metagenome | isolation source: marine sediment core GS10_PC15, 163 cmbsf | place: Arctic Ocean: Southern Knipovich Ridge | collected 2010
CTTTTAGAATTCTTATGGGAGTCCATGTGCTTAATTATGGAAATATATTTTTATTCAAAAACGGATTTAGAATCTTGCCTTATGGAGAAACAGAAGATGATTGGCTTGAGTTAAACCTCAGAAAAACGCAAGGACATAGTCGTTATTTAGGTACGAGAGAACTTTTGGGAAGAATAGAGATTAATGATTCTGAGGATAATTTTAAGGAGGCTACAAGTAGAAATCATGGATTACTAAATACTCCTTCTTTTGAGCAGCTTAAAGAATTTGTTTTAGAAGTGATAATCAAAAAATTAGAGAAGTATGTTGTTGGGGCTATCTATTGGGACTCAGAAACAAAAACAAAAGATTTTGACTCAATAAAAAAAGATACATTGAAAATCATAAAACAAATTGCTGGAAACTTAGAAAATAAAGATTTGAATTATAACAAGAATTTTTTGAAAATAGTTGAAAGAAAGACCATAGAAAAAATTCCAGAGACAATAAAGACTATAGGGACTTTAATGGAAAAAGAGGGTGATAAAGAAAAAAGAGATTTATGGAGCCAACAAATTCAAAGCCTGAAACTAGGTTTAAAACTAGAAAAACAAAAACAAAAAGAAGAACTTAAGGAGAAAGAAGAGGAAGTGAAAGAGATAAAGAGTGAGTTAGAAATTAAGGAAAAAGAAAGATTATTTTTATCTGGCACTCTTTCCATAGATCAGGAAGCAACGCAAAGGTTGATTCATATAATAAATAACACTACAGACCCAATTCATAAAGCATTATCTGAAATTAATAAACATATACAAAAAGATTCTCCCATTAAAAAAATTATTCCTTTTGTTGATGATATATCTTTAGAATATGATCAAATTAAATACCTATCAGAAATATTGAGTATGGCTAATTTTAATACAAAAGTAGAAACAATAAAAAAAGATCTAGTCCAATATATATTCCAGTATTTAACAAATATGAAATATTCTAGCCTAAGATTTGATTTCAAAAATGAAAATTTTAAATTTATTTGTAGATTTAAACCCCTTGAGATAGTAATTATCCTAAATAATTTTATTAGTAATTCCTTAAAACAAGATGCAACTATAATGAGGTTAGATTTTGAAAAAAATAAAGAGATTTTAATATTAAGGATTTCAGACAATTCTGATAAGGGAGGAGTTAAAGATAAAGCCTTCCCACATATATTTAAGAGAGGTTATTCTACTACAAAAGGGTCTGGTAGAGGATTGTATGATGTAAAGAAAATATTAAAAGACCTAAATGGCGATATAAAATTTATTGGAAACAATAGAGAAAATCAACTAGAAGGGGCATGTTTTGAAGTGAGGATTAGAAAATGAAATTTAAAATACTGTGGATAGAAGACAAACCAAAATCTATAGACTCTCAGAAAAAAGAAATTGAAAAGTTTATTAAAGAAAAAGAACTTGAACCGGATATTGAAATAATTGAGGATATCGAAAACATAGAAAAAATCCTTGATGAAAAAATTAATGAAAAGGTGGATCTTATTGTTACCGACAATGACCTTAAAGACGATGGAGATGATGTTTTTAGTGGTTTAGATGTGATAAAGAAGATTGGTGAAAAAAAGGTATTGATTGATGTATTATTTTACTCAACTCCTCAATTTGACGAAGAAGAAGTAACGAGATACTATCATTTTATTGAGATAGTTAATGATAAAACGAAAATCTTGGAGCCTTTAAAAAAATTAATAAAAAAGAATATTAAACGATGTGAAGACCCTATTTTTTTAAGAGGTTATGTCTTATCTAGAGTAGTGGACTTAGAAATAGAATTAAATGAATTATTTGAAGTATATTTTGAAATTAAAGATAATTCAAAGGAACACTTTCATGGATTTTTAATGGAAAACAGGAATTTTTCTCTTTTTGGTAAAAGTTCTGCATTCTCTAAATTATTAGATAAAAATAAAGAAATCCTCAAAGATGTGAAATTATCTAAAGGCCAACTTGATGATATTGCTAATAAAAGGAATCTCCTTGCTCATTCAAAGGTTGACCTAAGTAAATCAAATTGTTTTATATCTATGGGGGACCAAAAAGAATTTGGTAGAGGAGAATTAAAAAAATTACTTAAAAAAATAAATGAGGCCTTATTAGAGATAGAAAAAATGAAAAAGAAATTAAAGGAATCCTTTCAAGATAATGATTAGGGAGAAAAATAAAAATATGTTAAAAATTAATGAAATTGAATTTGTCCAAGAAAGTTTTAAATATGCATTAGATAGAATGAAAGATTTACCAAATGAAATTTGGGGTATATATGAGGAAAAACAAAAGAAAATCATAGAAACAGAAGAAAGGCAAAAAGAAATTTTAGCAAAATTAAGAAACTCTCTTCAAAGATTAAATTAAGAAACATTCTACAAGATTAACTTTTCAAAACTCCCCCTTAAAACAGCTCCCATCAACAACTCAGAATTTTTCTTATTTTCTTTAATTTTCTCTTCTAACTCATCACAATACTTTATTAACTCATCAACTTTGGCAACGATTCTTTTTTGTTCGGGGAATGAAGGAAGACCAATGATATAATTTTCCACAAATCTCCTTTTAATCCTTTGTTGACCTGCAGTTCCCTTATATGTTGCTACACCATCATCAATAAATTTTTTTGTGTTTACTAATAAAAATAAAAATTCCGGTAAGATTAATTTATTATAACTTCTAAGAACATATAACTCAGTTGTTCCTGCCCCATACTTATTTTTTAGATTTTTTAATATCGCTGATTTTCTATTTTGAAAACAAGGAGTTATCTTAGCAAATACAACATCTTCTTCGGCAAAATGGGTAAATCCGGATTTTATTTCCCTCCACTTTCTTATTTCTTGTTCATGTTTATTTTGTGCATTGTCCTGAATTAGATTCATAGGAATAAATGCAACTTCTAAACCATCTTCCAAATAATTTCTTGGGTTTATCCAACAAACTTCCCCCAACCTACACCATTCCCACACCCTAGGCAACCCATAAGGAATTTCATCATCTTCAATTGCAGGCAAGGGTTTTTCCTTTCTAATCTTCTTTTCTTTAATCAAATTTTCCTTTTCTTTCTTTATCTTCTTCAACAACCCCTTAGCAGATTCATCTTCTTTATTTTGAGGAACAAGTTTTCCTTGAACAGCTTCTTGAAGAATTGATTGTTTGAGTTTTGTTAAGAGAGAAATTTGTTTAAAATTTTCATCTGCAATTAATTCATTGTTTCCTAAGAATGTTTCAATCTTAATTATTTCTTTATTAGATTTCTCATCAAAAAGATTCTTTATAATTTTTTTTTGTTCTTTAATTGAACAATAAGGAATTACTAATTTTTTTAATTTCTCTGCATTTACATTTGGAATTGCAGTTCCAGTTTGCATTTTAAGAACTTGGTCCCAGAATAAATAACTATTTAGGAATAAATATAAATACTCTGGAAGTAATTCTTTATTAACTTCCAATCTTATAAGATAGCTGGCAAAAACTGCATTTTTAGGGACCTTTCCAATTAAGAAACTTTTATTATTTCCTGTTCTAGCTATTACAATATCTTTTTCTTTTAATAAATATTTCTCACAATCTCCATCGCAGAAAGGAACATTCTCCCAATTTACCTTTCCATTTTTCAAATCAGTTATCCTTAAAAGTTTATAATCTCCATAATCTCTTGCAGAAGCAGTAAATCCATATTGTGTTTTTTGAAGAAGTGATTTTAATTCTTTTTGTTCTCGAAATTTTTCTAAAACATTTTTCATTATAAGAGTATTTTTTATCTGAAAATGTAAATCTTCCTTAGATTTTATGAATGTTAAGGGTATAAAACTAATTTTTCCCATCCTCAAACCTCCTCCTTAACCTTTTCAATCAGCTCCTTACTCTTCTCCATACTTTCTTCCAACTTCTTCAAAATCTCCTTACTACTCAAACCTTCTTCCTCTTCAATACCATTAGGATTATTAATATCCAGATTATATCCTCTCTTAATAATGTCTCCTATTCCAATTTTCCAACAATGCTGCTTAAACTTCTTGTTTTTTCTATCATTCCACCATTCTTTTTCTAAATCAAACTCTTGAATTCTCATTGGTTTTGTTTTACCATAAGTTTTATATCCTTCTGGTAAAGGGTGTTCAAAATACCATATCTCTTTTGTTTTAGGGCCTTTTTCAAAAAATAATAAGTTTGTTCTAATTCCAGTGTAAGGGTTAAATACACCATTAGGAAGTCTGACAATTGTATGTAAATTAAACTCAGAAAGAAGTTTTTCTTTTATTCTTGTCTTAACACCTTCTCCAAATAAGAACCCATCAGGCAAAACAATCCCGCACTTTCCTTCTTCTCTTAAGAGTTTCATAATTAAAACTAAGAAAAGATCAGCTGTTTCTCTTGTCCTGAACTCAGAGGGGAAATTCATTTCTATTCCTTCTTCTTCTGCTCCACCAAAAGGGGGATTAGTAGTAACAATATCAACCATATCTTTAGAAGTATAATCTATAATTGGTCTTGATAAGGAATTGTCATGTTTTATATTTGGAACTTCAATATCATGTAAAATCATATTAGTCATACATAATAAATGAGGTAATGGTTTTTTTTCAACCCCCATAAGGTTCTTTTGTAAAATTTCATTATCTTCAACACTATCAACTTTTTCTTTTAATTTATTCAGTGCAGAGATTAAAAATCCCCCTGTTCCACACGCAGGATCTAAAAGTTTATCCCCTAATTTTGGATTAACCATATCAACAATAAATTGTGTAACAGGTCTTGGAGTATAAAACTCTCCAGCACTCCCAGCACTTTGAAGTTCTTTTAGAATTGTTTCATAGATATCATTAAACAAATGTCTATCTTCTGCACTTGTAAAATCAATTTCATTTATCTTATTAATTACCTGTCTTATTAAAACCCCATTCTTCATATAATTATAAGCATCCTCAAAAACTTGTTTAATAACAAATCCTCTTACATTATCTTTTTCACTTATTGATAAATTTTTTAACTCTTTGAAAAGTTTATTATTAACAAAATCAAGAAGTTCATCTCCAGTTATTCCTTCTTCATCTGCTGCCCAATTTCTCCATCTTATTTTTTCAGATAAGGGAGATTTATATTTTGAATCTTCTGCTTCTTTTTCTTCTTCCATTGCATCAAAGATTTTAAGAAAAATCATCCAAACCATCTGAGAAATTCTTTGCGCATCTCCATCTACTCCAGGATCTTTTCTCATAATATCTCTAATTGATTTTATTGTGTTTCCGATTGTCATATTGTTTCTTAGAATAATTAGATTTTAAGTTTATCTATTTTAAACCTTCCCACACCACTCACATTCCAACTTCATCTATTTCAATTTGTCTAAAAAGACAAACATCAGATTTTAAGTTTATTTATATCTAAAGCTTCACAACATTCCCCAACCCAACCTCATAAAGCCTCATTCCTTTCTTAAAATCTCCAACATCCTTCTTTAAAACTCCAACTCTCACCCCCTTAAACTCAACCCTTATCTTTCTAGCAGTTTTAGAATATCCATTTCTAAACTCAATAATATCATAATGTTTAGGCTTTCCTTCAGAGTCAAATAATCTCTTTGTCCAATATGGCTTAATCTCACGATATTCAATCTTTTTAGTTCCTGCAAGAATCTGGTCAAACCACTTCTTTTTTAAAGTTAGGTATAGGATTTTCATAGACCTATAAAGAACAATTTGTTTTTAGGTTTATCTATTTTTGTCTGAAAAGACAAACATTATTCTAAAGAACAACCTCAGATTTTAAGTTTATCTATTATCTTTAAAAAACAATTTATTTAAACCCATTTTTCCTCATCTTTTCATCATGGGAAAAGGCGCAATTGCAATCGGAATAGGATTAATCTTATTTGGACTCTGGTTAACATATGAAGTGCTTTCTTCAGATGAGGCTCCTCTTTGGCTTTTTATTCATATTTCTGCATTAATTGGAATAGGCATAGCATTAATTGTTCTTTATAAAGAAGAAGGGAAGATAGAACAAAGGAAAGATATAAAGAAAAAAAGTTAGAAAAATATAAATACTAATAATTGATAATAAAATCATGGCAGAAATAATAACAACAACAACATCCGAAATACCAGACAAAAAAGTTGCTAAGATTTTAGGGGTTGTAGAAGGTAATACAATAAGGGCAAGGCATGTTGGAAGAGACATAATGGCTGGTTTTAAAACCCTTATTGGTGGGGAAATTAAAAGCTATACACAAATGACAATTCAAGCAAGAGAAGAAGCATTTAACAGGATGGTGAATGAAGCAGTTGAACTTAAAGCAGATGCAATTATTAACATTCGTTTCACAACTTCTGTTGTAATGAAAGGCGCCTCAGAAATGTTAGCTTATGGTACTGCTGTTAAATTAAGATAATTAAGAATTATTTCTTTCTCATCAACTCCCTCTGATTCAGCCAAATCATAACAACAGCCCCAATTATAAATATCCAATCCACAAGAAATGTCAAGATTATAAAACCAAACGCAATAATAGAATATATTATTACTTTCAGGTTGATTTTTTTGTTTTTGGATTTTGAAAAGATTTTCATGTTTTATTATTTTATTTTTTATCTATATCTTTACAATTAATTAAGCGCGTGATATGAGTTTATTTAGTATGCTTAAGCTCCTCGTCTCTCGAACTTATATTCTTGTAAAGTTAGTGAGATTTTTCTATATTTCCCAACCTCATTTAAGCTATACAGATGAGTTGTTCTCGCTTAAGCTTCTCCTCTCCCAAACTTACTCAATCTCGTCTCTCGAACTTATATTCTTGTAAGATATAAATAAATTAGTATAAAGAGTTTTTAGAATTAACTATCTAAACCACCAAAATCCTTAAAAATTCTATATCTTAAATATAAAAATGTGGAGTCTATACTCTAATGAATCTGGTAAAGGAAATGGAAAATATCTAAAACCTCTGGTTTTTTCTAATGGAAAAAACCAGGAAGATGTTGTTAAAGAAGTTCTTGAGGCAATTAAGAAGGGCTATAAAATTATTTTTATTAAAGGAGTGTGCGGGACTGGCAAGAGTGCTATTGCATTAAATCTTGCAAAAGAAATTGGAAGAGCTTCTGTTGTTGTGCCAATAAAAAACCTGCAAAAACAATATGAAGATGATTATACTAACAAAAAATATCTTTTAAACAATCAAAACAATAAATTAAAAATGAAGATTATGACTGGAAGAGCTAACCATATGTGCCCTTATTTAAAGGAAAACATACAAGAATTTGAATTAGGAGAATCAGAAAAATCAGAAAAAGATTCTAAATTAACAGATTTTGATAATAATTTAAATGATTTTAATAATGGAAATAATAATCTGGAATCAAATGAAAATAAACTTACTAAAGATATTTCTTGTGACAACAACCAAATTCCCTGCAAAATCCAAATTAAAGAAAAAAGCATTAAAAAAATAAGAGAATATCTTAGAGAAAATCCAAGAGTAGAATTAGCAGATTTCGCAAATATTCATAATGTAAGAAGGATGTCAATAGCTCCTGTATGTCCTTATTGGTCTCCAATTGTCCCCAGTGAAATAGATTTAAATTTAGATGCTAATTGTAAAAAATATACAGGATTAAACAACAGGCAATTTACAATTTATCAAAGAAAACAAGGATGTGGCTATTATGACCAGTTTAATTCTTATCTTGATTCAGATATAATAATATTTAATAGCCAGAAATACAAGCTTGAAACACTTATGAACAGAAAACCAGCCACAGATATAGAAATTATAGACGAATGCGATGAATTTTTAGATTCTTTCTCAAATCATAAAAAAATTAACTTTAACAGACTTAACTATGCTTTGGGAAATTTATTTCCAGAAGATAACAAAGCAGATAAGATAATTGATGAACTAATAAATTTAACAAAACAGGTATTAAAAGATAAAAAAATTGAAGAACATATATTAAATGAAGAAATTCTCCATATAAAAGATACAAGAATTTTAGATTTATTGAAATATTTTCTAGATTCTAAGCTCATGGAATATGTTGAATGTGATGAAGAAAATTATTGTTACCACATAGATGAGGTTGCAAGAACCTTTGATGGGTTTTTCAAAGAAACTTATATTTCTTTTTACAAGGAAGAGAGAGATCTTATTGTAAGATTAGTAACAACAAATCTAGAAAAAAGATTTAAAGAATTGCTTGATAAAAACAAAATAATCGTGATGATGTCTGGGACAATACATTCAGAAGATGTTTTAAAAAATATTTTTGGCTTGTCTGAATTTAAAATTATTGAAGCAGAAATAAAACTTCCTGGGAAAAAAGAATCTAAGAAAACAGGATTTGAAATTAATTGTGCATATAGGAATTTTCAACAAGGAAAAATAACAAGAGAGCAGTATCTTATAGCTTTATCTAAATGCATCGAACATGCAAAAAAACCTGTATTAATTCATGTTAATGCTTTTAAAGATCTTCCAACAGAACAAGAAGCTAAACAATATAATTTAAATATAATGACCAGGGAAAAACTTAAACATCTCCAAGAAAGAGACAATGTTGGAGAGCAAGCGGATAAGTTCAAGCAGGGCAGGATAGATATTTTATACTCTACAAAATGCAACAGAGGTGTGGATTTTCCAGGAGCAACATGTAATAGCATAATTTTGACTAAGTACCCTTATCCAAATGTTAATTCTCTTTTCTGGAGAATTTTAAAAAGAACAAAACCAGAATATTATAATTCTTTTTATATGGACAAGGCAAGAAGAGAATTCTTGCAAAGAATTTATAGAGGATTGAGAAGTGAAAATGACCATATTTTTCTCTTGTCTCCGGATTCAAGGGTTGTTTAGACCTTCTCACACCACTCACACTCTTTATTACTTCTTCCCTTTTTTCATACCTTCAAAAGCCCGCAGGATTTCTAAAGGTATTGCAAAAACTACAGTATTGCTTTTATCAGAACTTAAATCATTAAGAGTCTGCAATGTTCTTAAATGCAGAGCACCAGGCCCGGTTGAAAGTGTGTTTGCTGCTTTTGCCAGATTTTCTGAAGCAATTACCTCTCCCTGCGCCTTAATAATAACTGCTCTCTTTTCTCTTTCAGCTTCTGCTTCTTTGCCAATTGTCCTTTTTAACTGCTCTGGCAATTCAACATGCTTTAATTCAACAGATTCAACTTTAATCCCCCAAGGATCTGTTGCCTTGTCAACTATCTCTCTTATTCTTTTAGAAACAGAATCTCTTTTGCTTAATAATTCATCTAAACTAACTTCGCCAACTACATCCCGCATTGTTGTCTGAGCTAATTGAGAAACTGCATAATCAAATTCTTCTACTTCAATAATTGCCCTCTTTGAGTCAGCAACTTTGTAATAAAGTACAGCATTTACTTTAATAGAAACATTATCTCTTGTAATAGCATCCTGGTCAGGAACATCAACAGCTTTTACTCTTATATCAACTCTTTGCCATGACTGAATTATTGGAATAACCACCCTCAAACCAGGAATCATTATTCCAGAGAATTTTCCTAATGTAAATTTCACTCCTCTTTCATATTCCTTGACAATCTTTAAACTCGCAAGTATGAACATTACTGAAATCCAGATAATGCCAAATGACCAGCCAACTCCAAATACCATAATATTTTTGAGAAAAAGCTGTTAATAAATCTTGTGGTTAGGGTTTTCATATTTCTATATTCACACACCAAGGACAATCTTCATGCTTTCTTCCTTTTCCTCAACAAAGCCAAGCTTCCCAAACTCAGCAACGCCAGGGCTGCAGGCTCAGGGATAATATAGAAATTATCATAATCCATATGAACAAGGCCGTTATGGCCTGTTCTTGTCACAATACCAAAAGTATATTCAGAACCAGGCGCATTTAGATTCTTTATTCCTATTGTTCCATCAGGTCTGGTCATTTCTGCAAGAGCTCCCCTTTCATTAAAACTTATTTTAACATGCCAGTTTCCTAAATCATTTCCAACACCCTTATCAGGGATTGCATTCCAAAACCCAAAAAGAGCCTGAGCATTAGGCATTCCATTCAGACTTACTGTATGAACTCTATTTCCAGAACCATATATATAATCTACATCATATTCTATTATCTCTCCTAAACCAAATATTCTATCTTTCACTTCAAGAACAGTTGCAGCATTATGCGTGTTTAATTGTGCCATATGGTAATTTTCATCAATTACATCTACAAAATACTCATCTGTAAGAGGCCAGCCTGGAGTATTCTGTCTAATCCCCCATTTACTAGCATCCAAGCTCCCAGAACTAAAATCATCATATAAAGTAGCTTTAGCCCTGCTTCCTCCAAAAAGCAAGGCTGCTGGAATCAATAATGTTGCTAATGTTTTTTTAAATGTCATATTTTACTAAGGATTATTTAATTTTATCTATTTTAATTTATAAAAATTTACCTAAAGCTCTTTTACCTCTTTATCTAAACGACTTCTGACTCTTCTTTCTCGCTTTAGAATCCCCAGGTTTATTAGGTTCTTTTCTCCGAGTATCTGCAACAAGAATATTCCTGTCATAAGAAAGAAAAGTCTTTTTCAGCGCATCAGACTTTGTAAACTCAACTAATGCACGGGCAATCGCCAATCTAACAGCAGAAATCTGCCCCTCACTGCCTCCTCCTTTAACATTAACTTTAATATCAAAATCAAATCCTCTTAAAACTCTTTTAGTTAATTCAATTAACTCTTTTATCATTAGTTTTTTAAAAAAATCCAGGTTTTCATAAGGCATTTTATTGATTGTAATCCTGCCGCTGCCTTTTCTAATTGTAGCTTTCGCTATTGCTCTTTTTCTTTTCCCGCTTGTTGTTATGTTTTTGGTTATTTGCATTTTTGTTTATTTTTTTTATAATCTGACAAATTATTAAGCTATGAAGATGAGTTTGTTTGTTTACTTATGCTCTCGTCTCTCGCGCCTAAATCATTCCTCTCTCAAACGTTTATTTTTGTAATATTAGTGATAGGCGAGCGAACAAAGTGAACGGGCCTGATATACTAATGATTATTAATTTTTAAATCCTCTCTGCAAGCTCCTTCAACTCAATATATTTTCTAGGTTTTGTTTTTCCTGATTTAATCATTTTTTGACCTTCAAATTCCTTAGGAATTCCATCATAACATCTAATTCTTGAAAATGCTTGTTTCCCTTGTCCTCTCCTAAAATCAGGAAGCATCCCCCTTATTCCTCTTTTTAACATTTTATAAGCAATTCTTGAGTATTTTGGCCCTTTTAAAGAGCTTCCTCCTTTTATTCTTAATTCGTGATATTTTTTAATAATCTGTTTTTTATTTCCACTAATAACAGCTTTCTCAGAATTCACAATAATAACTTCATCCCCTTCAAGTGCTTTTTTTGCAGCAAAACTGCAAAGCCTGCCGAAAATTGCCTTGTCTGCGTCAATTATTGTTTTTGCCATTTTGTATTATTTTTTTCTGGAATCTTACAACCAATATTAAGCTTGGTTGATGAGTTGTTCTCGCTTAAACTCCTCATCTTTCGAACTTAAATTCTTGTAAACTTATTGATATTATAATATTTTAACCCCCTCTAACTTCTTATTTCCTTCAATCTCCTGCTTAATTGTCTTCATCTCACAACCTTTTTTCTTTAATTTATCTTTAGCTTGCTCTGAAAAACCCAAAGCAGAAACACTAATTTTTTTATTAACATTTCCCTTTCCAAGAACTTTTCCAACAACAAGAACTTTATTTTCCTTTATTTTATTTAATTCATCCAAATTAATTTTTTTCTGAAGCCGAGTTGGCCCAGATAATTTTTTACCCAATTCCAAAAGATTATTTTTTTTAGCTAATTCAATAGTTTCAACTAACTCCTGCTTTGTTTTCCTTCTTGCCCTTTTGCTAATTTTTGTTTTTGATATCATATTCGTATGAAAACCTAAGGTTTTCCTAACAAGTCACCTTTCCTCTTAATGCGGAGAAGAGGATTCGAACCCCTGTAGGCACTAAGCCAATGCGTCCTTAGCGCATCCCGTTTGACCGCTCCGGCATCTCCGCTTAATTTTTTTAAGCAGAGATTGTTTTTTAAGGTTTTGTATTTAATTTATATCTATATTTCTACAATTTATTAAATTTTACAGATGAATAGCTTAAGCGCCTCATCTTGCGAGCGTAATATTTTATAAGCACAAAAAATCAAATAGATTTTTTGGACCCCAGAAAATCTTTTTTTGAGAGATTTTCTTGGGTTAATAATATTTTGAGCATTGTTAATTATGAATTCAAAAATCACTTAGCAACCTTGCCTAATTCCTTTAAATTCTTATCTAAAACCTCAATAGATTCTGTAAATACTTTTTTAACATCAATCTGCCCCCAAGACTCAATGCCAAAAATCAATTCATCTACTTTGCCAAGCTTTCTTATTTTATCCATTTGCTTGCCTGAAATCCCCTTATCCCTCAATTCTTTTTCATCATAACTTACTTTCCCATTTTCATCAACATTAACAAAATCAAGAATATCATGCTCTATGTTGTGCTTGTAATAAATTAAGCCAGGAGAGTATTTTATATGCTCAATTCCTGTTCCAAATTTAGCATTTGCAACTAACTGAATTTCCTGCTCTTCATCTAAAATTACTATTGGAAGTTTGTATTCTGCCCCAATAGAAGGTTTTAAGTCTGTTGAATAAACTGTTTTTGGTCCTGTTTCTTTTAATTTAAATTTTACTTGTTTAGAAGAAACTTTTTTAGTTTGAACAGGAATAAGCCCGATTCTATGAGCCAAAATCTCATCAAATAAAGCAGAATCATTTTTAGAAATCTCAACCTCATCAATAGCCATAACAGGAATTTCCAGAACACTCCTCCTGATAGCATTAGCCAAGCTAATTGACATGTCTGTTATAAAACTTATTTTCTGCCCTTTCTTGTTATAATCTTGTATTTTTATCATGTTTTTTATCTATATCTTTACAATTAATTAAGCGCGTAATATGAGTTTACTTAGTGTGCTTAAGCTCCTCATCTCTCGAACTTTTATTCTTGTAAAGTTAGTGATATTTGTAAATTATTAGTTAATAATATAATCTCATAATTTATTGCCTTTTTAAATTTATTTAAACTCTTCTCCCTCTTCTGCCTCCTTTCCTTTTAGGCCCTCCTCTTGGTATTCTTGTACTATCCATTATACTCAGGATTTTAAATCCTGCACGAGTAAGAGATTTAATTGCTGCATGAGCTCCTGGCCCAGGATTTGCCTGGCCTGTTGCAGCCCTTATTTTAACATAAAAGCCGGTAAATCCATGGTCTTTTGCTTCTTCTGCAATTTTCTGAGCTACAAACATAGCAACAGTTGGATTTGCTTTTAGCCTGTCTTGCTTTGTTGAGCCTCCTCCACTAAATTTAGCAATGCTTGTTCCAGCTAAATCTGTCAAATTAATAATTGTATTATTAAAAGTAGTATAAATGTTAAGCATTCCAATTCTTTCTTTTTTCTCCTTTTTTTTAGGAGCTTCTTTTTCATTAAATTCTTTTTTATCACTAATATCTGCTTTTTTATTTTTATCACTAGCTGATTTCTGTTTTATAGAGCTTGAGCTACCATCTTTCTCGCTTGATGTTCTATTAATTATTTGTTCTTTCTTTTCTTTTAACTTCTTTTTAGCTTCTTCAATTTCTTTTTTTGTTATTTTTTCTTCTGCCATTTTATTTCCCTTCATTATCTTGTTTAATAATCTTTCCTTCTTTTTTTCCTTTTGATTCAGGCAGTTTCAAAGCTAAATTTAATTTAATTTCAGGCTCTTGCTCTAAACTAACCTGATATGAAGGAATATTAATTGTCCTTTTTCCAACAGAAACATGTTTGTGGACAACAAACTGCCTTGATTGTCCAGGAGTATTTGCTAATTTTTTAACATGAACAAGTGTCTGTAATCTTCTTTTCAGCCAATCTTCTTTATTTAATGCAAGTGCATCTGCAACACTCTCAACCTGAAATCCCTTTTTCTGTAATTCTTCAATAAATACTTTTTTCTCTTCATCTGATTTTGTAATTAATTGTTTTGCAAAATTCCTAATTCTTGCTATTGCAGCATCAGCTTTCCAAATCTCTCTTTTATTTTTAAGCCCGTATTTTTTAATTAATTCATTTTCTTCTAAGATTCTTGCCTTGTCAAAAGGCTTTCTTGGTTTTGAATATTTTTTTCTTTTCCTTTTTGGCATTTTTATTGTTTTATTTAATTTTTATCTATATCTCTACAATTTATTGGGCTCTGTTGATGAGCTTGTTCTCACTTAATTTCCTCATCCCTCAAATTTAATCTCCTCATCCCCCGAATTAATATTTTTATAGATTAGTGATAGGCGAGCGAACGAAGTAAGCGAGCCTGATATATTTATTTCTTTTTCCCTCCTCCTGTTTTCTTTTTAGCTTCTACTATTTTTTTCTTAATAACTCCTACTGCCTTTTTCTTTCCTTTGGCTCTAAAATGGCTTCTTGTTCTCTGCCCTCTTGTAGGCTGTCCAAGTGCATGTCTTAACCCTCTATAAGACCTGATTTTCTTTAATCTCCTGACATCAAATTCTTTTGTAATATCAAGCTCTGCTGTAAGAATATGACTATCTTTTCCTGTTTTAAAATCTTTTCTTCTATTAACCAAAAATCCAGGCAACTCAGGATTTTTAAGAAAATTATTTATCTGCTCAATCTCTTTTTTATCTAAATCAGTTATTTTTTTATCAGGGTTGATTTTAAGAATCTTGCATACAGCATTAGAAATAGCCCATGAAACCCCTTTAATATAAGTTAATCCAGCTAAAACCCTCTTAGTTCCAGGAATGTCAGTTTGCAGGATTCTAATTATAAAAGCATATTCTTTTTTTGCAGGTTTTTCTTCTGTTTTCTTTTCTTCCTTTGTGCTTTTTTCTTTTGCCATCTTAACTTCTAAATAGACACCTCTGCTTCTAATTTAGAATATGCAACATATTCAGCTAATTTTTTATGAGATTCTGCAAAATCTTTTAATGTTTCTTCAAAATCATAATTTGAAAAAGGTCTGTTATAACTTTCTTTTAAATATTCTTTATATTTACTTTCTATCTCGTTAATTCTTTTAGTAGAATTCTCTAAACAAAGCATAGCATTTCTAAGTACAAGTTCTAAAATTTCTATTTTCTGATCATTTATCCCTTCATATAAAGAACCCATATAATTTTTCATTGTATTCAAGAACTTAAAAGCAGTTATATAGCTCTTAGCGTCTGAGAATCCTTCCCACTTTAGTTCTTGTTTTTTTTCTTTTACCATTTTATAACCCCATAAACAAATTATATCTTTCTCCCCCAGTTATTTCTTGTATAAGCCTTTTTTCAATAGCTTTTTTAGGGTCTGGGAGGTTTGAAACCCTTTTCTTTAAATCTTTTAAAGACTCAAAAGGTTTTTTCTCTCTTTCCTTTAGTATAGAGTCTGTATGCTTTCTTCCAAATCCTGGAAGCAATTCAAACTGATGAAGCCGGGTATTTATGGCTTCTGCCTTATTAAAAAAATCAATAAACTTTTGCTTGTTCTCTGTTATCTGCTTTTCAATAAACTCTTCCAATTGTTGCCTTGCACTTTCTGTTAATTTATCAACCTGTAATCTCCCAAGAATATAATATATTTCATCCCTTTTACCTTCTCCAATATACACTTTTTCCTTTAATTCTAATTTCACACCTCTTCGAGGCACAAGCTCTAATAAAGTAAAATTCTTAATTCCTATTGCCTGAGCTATAGGCATCATTTTCTTTTCTAAAGGATAACCATAAGGTAGGTAATCTAAGATTATTGCATGTTCTTCTTTGTCCATCATTTTCACTTGCTGTTTTTAACAACTTCAAGTATTTTATTTGTTTCATCCTCGTTTAAACTCACATCTATAAATATTTTATTTAAGTCTGATGCATCTTCTGGCAACAAGTCAATTACCTTAGTTATGTGTTCGTTTTTGATTTTTAATAAATCTAAATCTTTTAAGTCCTGCTTGATTTTTTTAGCTTGTGCTGATTTTGTTTTCAAAAACTTTTTCAAATACGGTCTCATCTGTTCTTTTTTCTCATTATCTGAAATATCTTCAAATATTTCTTTTACTTCATTCAAATTTAATGGTTGTCTGTCTAATATCATTTTAGCTTTCTTAAATGTACAGGATGAATTATATAAATTTTTTCCTTATTTAAGTCTTTTATTTTTACAATATAAGAATTTCCCCTCTTGCCTTGGACAACTCCTGACCTTCCTTGTAATTTTTTTGGGAATTTTGGCTGAACAGCAAGCTCTCTAACAACAGCCACTCTACTGCCTTTTTCAAACTTCTGGAAGTATTTACTAAGCTTGATTTTCCCATGCTCTCGTTGTTTTTTTCTTTTTAACATTTTCTTATTTTATATTTTTACTTATATTTTGCAAATTATTAAGCGCTTAAGTGAGTTGTTCTTGCTTAATCCTCTCCTCTCTCAGACTTACTCAAGCTCATCTTCCAAACTTATATTCTTGTAATATTAGTGATATTATAATATTTTTAGTGACTTAACCAACTAAGAACCATTTTCTTAGTGCTCTTTGGTCATTTAAGATAACTTATAGTTATCCACTAAGTTTACTATGTAAAACACTATATAAAACCCTAAAAATAACACCTTTAAAAAGCTTTCTTAATAAATTATCCCTGCTCCAAATCTCCTCTTCTTTTAGCTATTTCCATATTTTGTATAATAGCATTAAACATTTTTCCTCCAAAAGCACCATACCCACATCTTTCACAAAAGTCTACAACACTTTCATTAGATAATTCACACTTACAATAAATACATTTTTTCATATACGTCTCTTTTTCTTCTCTTTTAATTAATTAAGTAGCCCAAGAACTTTATAAATTTATTCATACCTCAAAGCATCAGCAGGCTTTAACTTACTTGCTTGCATTGCAGGCAAGATTCCAGATAAAGTTCCGACAATAAATGAAAAAGCTAATGCTCCAAACATTATTACAGGGCTCATAGATGCTTGCAATAAGGGACTTCCAATATAAATCTGAGCAACATATTCAGCACCTTTTGCTAAGCCAATCCCAATCCCAACACCCATTAATCCTCCAACAAGTCCAAGTAAACCAGATTCTAATAAAAATAATAATAAAATATGAGAATTTTTAGCACCTATTGCTTTCATTGTTCCAATTTCTTTTGTCCTTTCAAGAACAGCAGTATACATTGTATTCATAATTCCTACGCCTCCAACTAAAAGAGAGATAGCAGCTATTCCAACTAAAACCCCCTGAACAACCGCAAAAATACTTTGAAAAGTTCCTAATAATTGCTCAGAAGTCTGGACATTAAAAGTTTCTTCATCTTCTTTTTCATTTCTTGATTGTCTTAATTTTCTTTCAACTGTTTCAGCAACATCTTCTGGATCAAAACCACTTGCAACTTTACACATTATCTGACTTTCTTCATCCCCAATATTAAGGATTTCTTTTAAAATCTCTTTAGTCATATAAAGAGAACCCTTATCAATAGGATTTCCAATTTTATCCATAACCCCTATAACCTTGAAATCATATCCTTCTACTTCAATTGTGCTTCCTATTTGAAGGGGCTTATCCCAAACATCACTATAAGCATGATTATAACCAACAACTATCTTAAATTTATCTCCATCTTTCAAACCCCTTCCATCTTTAATTTTTAACATCCCTAATTCTTCAAAAATTTCTAAATCATCTGGCTCTGCTCCGGTCGCGAAACCTATTCCAATTTCATCTTTTACTTTAGCAACTCCTTGTTTTACTAAAAATCCCATTGCCCATTCAATACCCCTTACATTTTCAACAACTTCCAGATCCTTACTTGTTAAAATTAAGCTTGGACCAGCAGTTCCAGGAGGACCCATGCCTTTAGGCATTATAATTATTTTATCTGCTCCTAATAATTCAAATTGCTCTCCAATATAATTCTGGAGCCCCTGCCCCAAAGAAATAAGTGCAACAACAGCAGCAATTCCAATAAAAATCCCAACCATAGTAAGCCAACTACGCAATCTTCGCCTTTTCAAATTATTCAAACCCAATACAAAGAAATCTTTTAGCATTTTCTGCCTCCTAAGCAGTTGTGGCTGCTTGTGATTTTGTTAATCTTTCTATTTCTTCTTTTGAACCTTCAATAACAAGATTAATCAAACTAATAGCTTTCCTAATCCTTTTTTTAGTTTTCTTTTTTAATTGACTATACCCTTCACTATAAATACTAAACAACCAATTCTTCATATATCCTGCTTCTTCAGAAACTCCTCCCAAGAAAGTAATCTTATCTTCTATATCTAAAAAAGATCTATAATTTTGATTAAATTTCAGTAATTCTTTTAAATAAATTCCAACACAAACATAATCTCCTTCTAATAAAACTCTATTAAGTCCAGGAATTTTTTCTTTCAATTGTTCTATGCTAGTTTCATATTTTTCCATCTTCTAATCCTCCTTCACCTCTCTCGCTTTCTTCATCTTCCTTCTCTTCTTAATCTTCCTATAAACAATATAACCAATAACTAAAACAACAACAACTCCAACATAAGTTGTGGTCCTGCTCTGCTCTAACAATCCAAGCTCAATAGCTTTTTTTCTTGTATAAACATTTGTCTGTAAATTAAAATCTTCTTCATATTTATTATTTAAAGCATCTTTGTATGTTACACTAACAGGAAGGTTCACTAAGTTTGGAGCATTTTCTTTGAAAAATATTTTAAAATCAGCTGAATCAAAATCATCACTGTCTATATTTCCAATATAAACATTTTTTTGAGACAACATACTAAAATAAGTTGAGCTTCCGATTTCTACTTCTAAAAATTTAATATCAGATAAACCTTTATTAATGACTTTAACACTTATTTCATTTTCTTTTCCTTTTAATAATAAGCCATCTTCAACACTAACTCCAATAATTGGCTCTGAACTAACAGTTATGCTAATTAATGAGTTCTTAGTTTTTGTTTCATTATCTTCCCTGTAACTTATTTCCAAAGGAATTTTATAAATACGTGTTTCTGCATCGCTTAATGCAATTATTTTAAATTCAGCTATTTTATCTTTATTTTCCCTGATTTCATCAAAACTAACTTCAGAACTTGAATCATAAGGTGCAAACGGAATTTCACTTACTGAAACAATATTTCCAAAAGAATCCCTGATTAATTCTCTAAAAACTAAACTTACAGAAACATCTTCTATGTCTTCTTCTCCATCATTTTCAATTTCAATTTTTATAATAGCTGTCTCACCAGGAGCTATTTCATCCGGGCTTGTTGAGACAGAGGTGATTGTAAGAGCTTGGACGCTTGCTAAGCTAAGAATAATTAAGATTGCTGTTATTAGGGTTAATAATTTATTTTTCATTTTATTTTTTTCCTTTTGCAATCATATTTAATTCTATTTCCTCTTCAAGTTTTGAAACAGGAACTATTGTTGGAAACATCCCGATACTATGTTGTCTTCCATATTTACCAACACAACTATCTTTAAGGATACCAATACGCCCTTTAAGAACATTTATTCCTTTTGAACAAAATATTTTTTCATGGATTTTATCATAAATTATTTCTCCCGTATTAAGTTCCATCTCACAATATTCGCATTTTACCATTTTACTCAACAATCCTCCCATCTTTAAGTTTATAAATTTTATTGGCATATTTTGCAATATCTAAATCATGTGTAACAAGAATAATTGTTTTTCCTTGCTTGCTTAATTTAACAAACATTTTTGCAACTTCCTCGCTTCTCTTGCTGTCTAAATTTCCAGTTGGCTCATCAGCTAAAATTACTTCAGGGTCATTTGCAAGCGCACGAGCAAGAGCAACTCTCTGCCCCTCTCCGCCAGACAATTCACTCGGAAGATGAGTCAATCTTTCCCCTAAACCTAAATCTGATAAAAGTTTAGTCGCTCTTTCTTTTCTTTCTTCTAATTCAACATTCTGAAAAATCATAGGCAGCATAACATTTTCTAAAGCTGTTAAAGTAGGAATAAGATTAAAAGTCTGAAAAACAAACCCTATTTTCTTTCCTCTTATTTGAGCTAAATCTGATTCATGGAGATGTTCTATATTAATATTATCTAAAAAAATATCTCCTTGTGTAGCTAAATCTAAAGCCCCAATAAGATTCATCATTGTTGATTTTCCAGAACCACTTGGCCCAACAATAGCAATAAAATCTCCCTTATTTATAATTAAATCCACAGCTTCAACTGCATGTATTTTTGTATCTCCCATCACATAATCTTTATGCACATTTTTGAGTTGGATTATTGTTTGAGTCATTTTATTATCCCTACAAATCTATTATTCACATATCTGGCTTTATCTTTAAATTCTCTTTTAGAAGCCAAATATGTATTCCATGCTTCTCTTTCATGATTTACTATTCCTAGTTCAAATGCACAAAAAGCTCCTTCAACATTTGTATCTAATTTTCTTGCTTTAATGGTTGCTCCATCTTGAACTTCATATTCATAAACATCATTTTTCAAAAGATAAGGTATTTTTTGATCCCATCTTGCAACATTGAATATTTCTGGGCTTAAAATTGCAAATCCTAATCCTGAGAATGCATCTATTCTTTTACCTAATGCTTCAGTTCTAGTAAATTCTCTTACAAGTTCAAGCACCTTTCTATCAATAAAATTTTGTCCGCTTTTCACCATATTATAAAGTTTTAAAACTAACATAGGATTTCCTATATCAATAAAATCTTCATGCTGAACTATTCTAGGTTTATGTTTATAATTCCAGAAATCCCCTAAATTATTTAAATTTGCTTTCATTTTATCTTAATCTCCCAAAGAAAATCCCCTATTTAAATGTTTAGTTTGTTACTTCTTATGAGTTAATACAATATTCATTTATCTTTGTATGAAAACTTTTATAAACCTCTATTTTGATAAATATTTATGATAATTCCAATTAGATGTTTCAGTTGCGGCAAGCCAATAGCTCACTTATGGGAAGAATTTTGTAAAAGAAAAGAAGCAGGGGAAAACCCCAAAAAAGTACTTGACGAACTTGGTTTAGAAAGATATTGCTGCAGGTCTGTTTTTTTAGGGCATGTTGATTTGCTTCCACTAATTAGCAAGTTCAAAAAATTTTGATATTATTTTTATAACACCTTATCTTTTTAAGTTCTGCAGATGAGGGTATAACTTACTCCCATCACCTTTAGAGTGTTATATTTTGAGAATTATTAATATAAATTATATTAAACGAAGACAACTTCTTGGCTTCACTTCCTTTCAGAAACTAATACCAAAAACATAGCCAGCTTGACTTCTGTGTTCAGATGGGAACAGGTATTTCCTAACTATTATGGCCGTCTTCAAATATACCTAAAACTACGTATTTATAAAGCTTTTTATAGGTTTATTTATTAACAAAATTATGTGGAGGTACCGAAGTGGTCAAACGGGCAAGACTCAAGATCTTGTGGCTTAGTGCCTTCGTAGGTTCGAATCCTATCCTCCACACTAACCAATACCTTTTAGCTCAACATACTAAAAATTCCTTTTTGAATCAAAAAAATAGCTATTAAAATAATAACAAGATTTGGCATTACAATTGATGTTGCGCTTGCTGCCATAATAATTATACCTGAAACTATATCTAAAGCACTTACAATACTTAATCCAAATATAAAAACAATCCCCTTTATAAGAAGAAAAAGACCAATAATAAAAATAAAACTACTTGGAATGATATTAAATATTCCAAATAACCAAAAAACAATTCCTATAAAAATATCTAAAATCCCTAAAATTTTGATTATCATTTTGTTTATTATCAACAATATTCAATTTATAACGCTTGAGCATCAGTTGATTAAACTCGTGTTTTGATGAGTTAGTGGTTTAATGTTGTTGATAAATTATTAATTTAATATTTAAACTTTATCCATAATAAGTAATTTTTTATATTCATATTACATTACAAAAGCATGCTCCTGTAGCTCAACTGGATAGAGCACAAGCTTCCTAAGCTTGGGGTTGCAGGTTCAAGTCCTGTCAGGAGCATCATAAGAATAAGATTTAAAAACACTTTAAAATTACTAAAATTATGCGTGGGTAGTTTAGTGGTAAAATCTTTGGCTTCCAACCAAAAGTCCCGGGTTCAATCCCCGGCCCGCGCATTTTAATTTAAAATGATAGAAGAACAGCAAAAACAAAATCAACAAGAAGAACAGAAAAAATTAAGCAAAAAATTTGCAAAATTTTATAATAAAAACTACAAATTCCTACTAATAATTCCCATTATATTATTGACCCTGTCTTTAGGATATCTTGGATATTTTTATAAGGAAAATGGAGATTTTATCAGGAAAGACGTTTCTTTAACAGGGGGAACAACAATCACAATTTTTCCTAAACAGGAGATAGATATACTAGAGTTAAAAAGCTTGCTATCTGAAAAATTACAGGATTTTAATATAAGAGAAATTTCAAATATTCGGTCAGGAAAACAAGAAGCAATTGTTATTGAAAGCAGCATGGATTCTTCCGAACTAAGACAAGTTTTAGAACAAATTTTAGAATATGAGCTAACAGATGAAAATTCCAGCACTGAATTTACAGGCTCAGGTTTAAGCCAGTCATTTTACAGGCAGTTACAAATTGCAATCTTAATCTCCTTTATCTTAATGGCAATAGTTGTTTTTATTATTTTCAGGACCTTAGCACCAAGCCTGGCAGTTGTTCTCTCAGCTTTTGCAGATATTATGATGACTTTAGCAATGGTAAATCTTTTGGGAATAAGAGTTTCAAGTGCAGGAATTATTGCATTTTTAATGTTAATTGGTTATAGTGTAGACACAGACATTATGCTTACAACCAGGTTATTAAAAAGAAGAGACTCAGGAATCAGTAAAAGGCTTTTAAATGCATTTAAAACAGGAATAACAATGACTATAACTTCTATAATTGCAATAAGTGTTGCTTTAATCCTGACTCAATCATTTTCAGAAGTCTTAAAACAAATCTTCACCATCTTGTTAATTGGCTTAAGTTTTGATATTTTAAACACCTGGATTACTAATGCTTCAATATTAAAATGGTATTTGGAGAAAAAGGAAAGAGAATGAAATTTCAAAACAATATCAATAACTCACAATATTACAATACCACTAACTTACAAAAATATTAGTTCGAAAGATGAGGCGCTTAAGTAAAACCAAAAGAGAACTCAAGCAAACTCATAACAGAACTCAATATTTGTAAAATCATAAATAAATTAAATAAAAACAAAGAAAATGAAAATTAGCTGGAAAATTTGGTTATTAATTTTTGTAGTTATGGCTTCTTTATTAGCAATATTTTCATTAGATTTTACAAAAGGCGTGGAGATTATTTCTGTTGAGCAAAATTCAACAGCTCATGAGCAAGGGCTTAGAACAGGACAGATAATTACTCATGTTGATGGCCAGCAAATAACCTCTTTTAAAGATTATTCAGAAATAATTATCTCAAAATTCCCTTCTGAAAAAAATCAAAAATTAACAATAAACACAAAAGACAATGAGTTTATTCTTTTTACTAACCAAGCTCCTGAAATAATCGTTCAAAATATTGAAAAAACAAGAATTAAAACAGGACTTGATTTATCAGGAGGAGCTCGTGCACTTATAACTGCAGAAAACAAGGAATTGAGTTCGCAAGAATTAACAGATTTGATTGATGTTACAAGTCAAAGATTAAATGTTTATGGATTAAAAGATATAGTTATAAGACCGGTTTCTGACCTTGCTGGAAATAATTATATGTTAATTGAAATTGCGGGCTCAACACCAAAAGAGCTTGAAAACCTAATTGCAAAACAAGGAAAATTCGAAGCAAAAATAGGGAATGAAACAGTTTTTATTGGAGGAGAAAAAGACATAACTTATGTTGCAAGAACAGGAGAGCAATCTGGAATTCATTCATGTAATGATTTTCAGGATGGAAGTGTTTGCAATTTTAGATTTGCAATTTCACTAAGCGAGCAAGCTGCAAAAAAACATGCAGAAATAACAGGCAAACTAGATATTAATGCAACTAATCCAGAATATTTAGACAAAAAACTTGATTTATATCTTGATGACAAGCTGGTTGATTCCTTATTTATCTCAAAAGACCTGAAAGGAAGAGAAACAACTCAAATCTCAATTCAGGGCTCTGGTACAGGACAAAACAGAAAACAAGCTTATGATAATGCTGTTGAAAATATGAAGCAGCTCCAAACAGTCCTGAAAACAGGAAGCTTGCCATTTAAATTAAAAATAGAAAAATTAGATACAATTTCTCCATTACTCGGTAAAAAATTCATAAATTCAATTTTAATTGCAGGTTTAGCAGCAATTCTTGCAGTTGGATTAATTATATTTTTAAGATACAGGAAAATAAAACTCTCTTTTGCAGTTTTATTAACAAGCTTATGCGAAGTTCTAATTATTTTAGGAGTTTCAGCGTTATTTAAAAGAAACTTAGATTTGCCAGCTATTGCAGGAATAATTGCAGCAATAGGAACAGGAGTAGACTCACAGATAATTATTTTAGATGAATCAAGGATAAGTATGGAATACTCAATTAAAGAAAGAATAAAGCGAGCTTTATTCATAATTTTAGGGACTTATGTAACAACTTTATTTGCTTTAATACCTTTATTATGGGCCGGAGCAGGCTTGTTAAAAGGATTTGCAATAACAACAATAATCGGAATTTCAGCAGGAGTTTTCATTACACGTCCTGCATTTGCTGAGATTGTTAAGAGGATTTTGAAGGATTGAATTTATTTTTTTTATCTAATACTTTCAACATCTTAAGAACTGCCTTGTCTACAAAAGATTTCACAGTAGGAAAATCAAATCTATTTTCTCCTTTTTTAATTAATTTAATGATTTTTTTATGCAATTCTTTATCTATTTTTACTTCTGCCATTTTTTCTTAAAAAATTTAATTTTAATTAAAAATATAATTAAAACAATAACAATAATCCCGACAACAATCCACAGCCCTTTTCTTTTTTTAGCTTCTTCCCCTCCTTCTTCCTCACCAACTTCTTCTTTCCCAATTTCTTCCCCTTCCCCTAATTCCTTAACAGGAACTTCTTCATAAATTTTCATAACACTCAAATTAGCTTTATTCTCACTAATATTATTTAATCTTACTACTAAATCATAAAAACTATCATTTGTTAATTCAAACTTCTCTTCATCTCCAATAGCAAGAACAGTTTGTTGTGTCTCGCTACTTACATTTATTGTAACACTTTCATTTGTTAACTCAACAACACCAATATAATGCTCAGTACTATTAACAGAAACTTTCAATCTCTGCTTAACCACAAGCTCTTTTGTATATCCTTTTTTAAATTGTTCATCATTAATAATATATGTTGCTGTCCAGTAAGATACTGTTCCTGTTCCTCCACCACCATTTCCCCCATTTCCATTTTCAGCAGGAGTTTCTCCTGATGAATATATTGTAAAAGAAGTTACAGTAAAGATAAAAGTTCCTCCACTATAACTTACTTCTGTACATATTAAAGCAGGACAAGCACTTCCATCACGCAAAACACGAGGATTATCATAAGTTATATTATACAGATAAAGAGTAGCTGATTCATTTAAGCTTGGAAGAGCAGAACTATTAATTTCTATCCTATTATTTGATATATTTACGTATTCATTAATGTCAATTGAAGATTGATTTAAAGTTACAGAACTAAAGCTTAATTTTCCATCACTGGCTTTTTCTATTGTCACAGATATATTAACAAAATCTGTTAAATTACTGAAATTAGTAGTAGAGCCATCAAATTCAGTGAAATTTATTGTTGGTTTATAGACAGTTAAAGTTATGTTATTACTGTCAGTAGCAAGTTCTGAATCATTTGCAGTAAACACAACATAAGAAGTCCCATTCCAATTTGTATCAGGAACCAATAAAGCAACACCATTAGTATAACTAATATTAATATTATTAACAGTCGTATTAGTATACTTTAAATTATCATTATCTATATCATTAAAATATTGACTTAAATTTAAACTTAAATTAGAATTAATAGTCCAGCTTTGATTTGCTATAATGGATAAATCAGGGGCAGCGTTTAATATTGTTAATGCAGAAGAATTATGCCAATTACTCCAGTCAGTTCCATCATAAACTCTTGCAGAAAATGTCCAGTTTTCATTTTTTGTTGTGTTTCCCGACGATATAGATGTTAAATTCTCTAAACCACTAACTTCAGAATCATTCCT
>SDBS01001213.1_pt1 | contig 26324 bp, 25 predicted proteins | sample 2277091 | NCBI WGS metagenome assembly SDBS01 (sample SAMN10404972, study PRJNA504765) | marine sediment metagenome | isolation source: marine sediment core GS10_PC15, 163 cmbsf | place: Arctic Ocean: Southern Knipovich Ridge | collected 2010
TAATATCGCAAATTTTGCCCCCCATGGGGGGCACTCCCTAACAGTCATAAGCTAAGGATAAGTGTTAAGAAGAAAGGGTAGAAAAAACTGTCATTGAAAGGAAATTATAATTGACGCCAGACACAAAACTTGTTTGCTGTAAGTCCTTGTTGTTTTGAAATATTCTTGAGACTGGACGAATTTTGAGATTCCACAAGAAATGTACAGACACATGAATTACATCTGCTCATAGAAGAATTTACTGTTGACGTCGGTCACAGCTATTTTATACTGTTGCAATAGGTGCCTGTTGTGTTACATTTACCAGGCAGTTTCGGCATTTGTATTTGGGCCGAAGTTGAAGAGTAAAGAGAGATAAATATTAGGAAGTATGAGATGCATGTAGAAAGGGATTATAAAAAACCTGTTCACCACGGCTGGCCTACTTGGCCTAGTCGAAAAGAATTCAATTGGGGTTTGGCGATAGTAATCGTATTCGGTTTGCTTTTTTAGGTAGGTATAATTTGGTTTGTCTTCAAATTGCTTTTGAAAGGAATCAAATAGAATTCTTAAAACATGCGTAATTCTATGAGCCGCAATAGCTGGTGTACCACACATTTTTCGAGTAGGTATTTGTTTTTTTAGCCGGTTTTTAGTCAAAATTAGGCAAGTCATATGTTAAGAACATATTCAGCATTTTTTTCTTTGTTTCGGTCTGTCGTTGATACTGCAATCATCGGCTCCATTTGGATTGCTGTTTATTATCTTCGTTTTTATTCTCATCTGTTCCGAACGACAAAAGGAATACCAAATATTAAGAATCATTTAATGCTGATGACACCAGTTGTATGTATTTGTTACCTTGCGTGTTTGTGGGCAGGACTTTACAAATCCAAACGCATTCAAAGTATATTTGAGCAATTTTATGATTTATTGAAAGCATGTTTATTAAGCGGGCTGCTTATTGTAGCATTTTTTTATTATGTGAAAGATGCGCCTTACTCGAGAAAACTTTTTGTCCTCTTCGTAGCAATGCTGCTTGTGGGACTGTCTTTTTCACACGTATTAGTAATGGTTATTTTCAGAGCCTTGCGTAAGAAAGGATATAATCTGCGATATTATGCCGTTATAGGTGCGGGCAAGAAAGGTCAACAGCTGGTCCAGGATATTGAGCAGATGAAATGGCTGGGTTTAAAGTGCGCTTTCTTTACAGATAATGACCCATCTCTTATTGGAACAAAACTGTTTGGCAACCCTGTATATGGCCCGATTGAGAGAACACCTGAATTCGCAAAGTCAGACAAGATAGATGAGGTTTATCTTGCTCTAAGTGGCCACGAAGCGCAACAGGCTTACTCGATTCTCGAATCTCTTCAATATTCCGGTATAACTATACGGATTATCCCCGATTGGGGTAATCTTATATCAATAAGCAAGCCTGTCGTGGTACCCATCGGTTCGCAAGTTTTGTTTTCCGCCGCGGATTCGCCATTAAGCGGCTATAAGATATTTCTTAAACAATTTTTTGATTTCGTAGTGGCACTTTCGATGCTTATTGTTCTTTTAGTTCCAATGTTGGTAATTGCATTGCTCATCAAACTCAGCAGCAATGAGCCGGTCTTGTACAGGCAATCGAGGGTAGGGATGGACCAGAGGGAATTCGAAATCCTGAAATTCCGGACTATGAAAAACGATGCCGAAAAAGAAAATGGGCCCCAATGGTCCAAGCCGAATGACGTCAGATGCACACCAATTGGTAAATGGCTTCGCAGAACAAGTTTAGACGAACTTCCTCAACTTATAAATGTTGTTAAAGGCCAAATGAGTTTAGTTGGGCCCAGACCGGAGCGACCATACTTTGCGAAACAGTTTTCAGAGGAGTACAGAAAGTACATGCTTAGGCACAAGGTCAAAACAGGGATAACAGGATGGGCTCAAATAAACGGCTTCCGCGGCAACACTTCGCTCAGAAAAAGATTGTTGTATGACCTCTATTATGTTAGAAATTGGTCATTCGGATTTGACCTCTGGATCCTTTTGCGTACTCCTTGGCACGTTATTAAGGGAGAAAATGCACATTAAAACTACTTCTGAACGATGCTTGGTAAAACGTGACATCATCCACATCTCAATCCTGCTAATAGTTGCATTGTGTATTGGCATATACCTGATTGGCACAACAGCCGTTATCGCAAAAGACGGCATAACTTTCATAGAGTATGCCAAAAATTTTGAAATTAGCCCCACCAAAACGATGATTCAGCAAGACCAACATCCGGGTTATCCTGTGATGATCCTGAGTGTACATAAAATAGCAAGATTCTTAAGCGAAAGCCGATCTGTATTTAGTTGGATTTATTGCGCACAGGGGATAGCATTGGTCTTCAGGATTTTAGCTATAATTGTGTTGTATTTTTTAGGCAAAGAGTTGGTGGGGGCTCGAACCGGCTTCTTGGCATTGTTGATTCTTGTATTGTTGCCTAAATCCGCCCATTACGGAAGCGATGCTCTTAGCGATTGGCCGCATCTTTTTTTCTTAGCAGGTGGAATCTTGCTTTTGGTGCGCGGGGCAACAAATAAGAAATGGTGGCTGTTTGGTTTTGCGGGATTGGCTGCGGGGATGGGATATCTTGTGCGACCGGAGTGCGTTCAGGTGATTGTTTACGGCTTGCTGTGGCTGACTTTACAATTTTTCTGGTCGAAACGTGTCATGAGTAAAAGTAAAACCGCTCTTGCGTTAATTTTGTTAGTTATTGGTTTTTGTGTTTTAACCGCCCCATATATGAAGTTGAAGGGCACGGTATTCCCCAAAAAAAACCTGGTCCAACTCCAGCCTCAAGTTGTTTCAGAAACAACCTATATCGCAGATATCGTTCCGTCTGATATCGTGGGAACATTTTGGAAGTTGTTTGAAAATATCGGCGAGACGTTAATGTGGTTTTTTGTGCCTGCGTTGTTTATCAGTCTGTATAAGACCTTTAGAAAGCCAAACTGGTATGAGCCGGAACGATTTTTCATAATCGTTCTTGTCGGCTTGAATATTGTCTTGATGATGTTGTTGTATTGTAAATATGGGTATATGAGTGTCAGGCATACATTGCCGTTGGTGGTGTTTACAATTTTCTACATTCCCGCAGGCCTGCATGTGTTAGCCGATTTGCTCAATAAAAAGCTTCTTAAAAAAGACAATGCCAATTTGGGATTTGTTATTCTGATGGTGATTGGAATTGTGATATGCGGCCCTAAATTATTTAGGCCTTTACATCACGACAAACGGATTTTCCGCAAGCTGGCCCTGTGGATCGCTGAAAATACTGAACAGAAAGACATTATCGCTGTTCCCGACCTCCGTATCAGCTTTTACGCTGACCGAAAGGGTGTTAAATATAATGAGCAATCAATTCCAAAAGAAGCTCGCTACACAGTAAAAGTACTTAAGAACAAAGCCGATACACCTGTTTCAAAACAAAGGTTGCAAACCATAAAACTCTTTTCTATCTATTGCAAGAATAAAGAAAATGTGTTTGTCATATACAGAAATACACATTAGCATTCTATCTTATAAATACTAACTTATACCAAATCCGATTATTAAATGCGCTTTTGTCATTTCGGCCGGAGGGCCACAAAGTAGCCCGAAGCGGAGAAATCTATTGAAAAACAGATTTCTCGACTCGCCTACGGCTCGCTCGAAATGACATATATGCGCATTAATTATTCGTACTTCGTATTATTCCACCATTGCTGATTTATGCTGAATTTTTTGTTAACGTATCTGGGAAAATAAATATATTGACCGCCCAACTTGTAGCCCAGATACTTTGCAAGAATCCTCAGTACGAATTCCGGAAACAAATCAAATCTCTTTCGCTTCACCAGGAAAGTAATCTCTGATTTGATGTATTTAAGGCCCTGCCCTTCGGCTTTACCAAATTCCTTTAAAAGCCAGTCTTCGCTTTTATGAAATACACCCATATCAAAATATCGTCTGAAATCTTGACAAATAGTATAATTGTGTGAATGAAATACTTTTGCATTCGCAACATAAGCTATCTTTTGGTCTTTCAAAAGCAGATCTGCTGCAGCACAGGTGTCTTCTCCAAAAATCAATCCATTTTTAAAATACCCCATTTCTTCCAAAGCAGCCTTTCTATAGGCAGAAAAAGAATCAGAAAAAAAAACTGTTTTGATACCATACTTTTCTCTATCGGAAAGTACACGTACATACGAAGTATCAGAATAGTTAAATAATCGTAGATGTTGGGCAAAAACGGATGCGTTGGGATATGGCAACTGCCTTCCGAAAACAGCAGCTATTTGGCTGTCTTTACTAAACGGCTTAATAATATTTTCAATAGCATATTCATCGCATAATAAAGCATCCTGGGTTAAATAAATTATTATATCACCTTTTGCCTCTTTCGCAGCTAATGTTCTTGTTGCACCATGATCGAATTGCGATCTTCGGATAATTATGACATTGGCATTGTAAGATTCAGCTATATCTATCGTATTATCTTCAGATGACGAATCTACCACGATCAATTCGTAATCCTTGACCGTCTGCGATACAAGTGATGCCAGCAATGACGGTAGGGAATTTGATGCTTCCCATGTTGGTATGATTATGCTGATCATTTTTGTCTTTTAGGCTCTGGGTTAATGTTGCTATTTATCTCGAAATGCTCATTAAAAAGTTCTATATAGATCTGTTGATATTTTAGAGACATACGCCTGGCGTTCAAATGATCGTTCACGATCCTCAAAGCGGCTTGAGACTGAACAGAGCACTTGTGCTGATCTATTTGCGAGATTGCCTCTGCCAGTGAATCAACGTCTCCGACCTTAAATGTAACGCCTGCTTTGCTGTCAAAAGCAAGAATCTCTCTATGCGGCGGTATGTCTGAGAGTATGACAGCAAGTCCGTACGCCAATGCCTCCATTACTGAATTCGGGCATCCTTCAAATAAGGAACCGGAGACCAATACATCGCTGGCACCTAAATAGTCGCTCACATTTTCAACAAAACCTTCGACTCGAATATTGTTTGCCTGGTTGGCTAAGGCCGAGCATTTCGCGTGTAAAGGACCATCTCCAAGTAAAACCAACATGTCCCTATGGTTTGTTCTGCTTTGGAGGAAACCTTTTATTACAGTGACAGGATCTTTTCTTTTGAAAAGAAAACCTGTACTCAGGAATATCCGTTTATCCTGTGGTAAACCAAGCTTAGACCTTGCATGAGCTTTTTGGGCAGGGTTAAATGGCTTGTAAATATCCTGGTTCACGCCGTTATAAACAACCTCTATCCGGCTAGCCAATTCAGCCGTTGCTGAATTCTTCACGGATTCTGAAACGGCAACGACGCAATCAATTTTTTTGCATGCTGATGAGAAAAACCTTGTTTTTATCCTGCTCATCAACCATGGATCGCCACTCAGTTTGTAATGCATCGAGTCAAATGTCTGGCGGCAAGTGACAACAGCAGGAATAGACTTGAGATGGTATGCACAAAGTATGGTTGACCTCAGGCCCGAAACATGAATCAGATCTGGGAGTGATTTTTCAAAGATGCTCTTTAATTTTCCGAGCCCCAAGATCATATCTGTTTTTCGAGACAGAGAAAGGCTCGTACAATCGACACCCAGGTTTTCGAAGTCATCCATTAGTGAATCTTCGGTTTCAGGGGAAAGGGTGATGATCCGGGGATGGAATCGGCTTGTATCAAGATGCTTGATGATGTTGTAAAGCTGAAACATCGGGCCCTGTCTGCGAAGTCTGCTTACAAGATAGGTAATGTTGATCTTGTTATTGGTTGACATTTGGGCTACCCTGAAGTAATTCGATTTTTCTGACCAATTGGAGCACTTAAATTCGCTGTAATCTCGATACAATCTGAAGCGTTTTGTAAAGAATTCATATTCTGCCAGCCTTTGAAGTTCAACACCAGAAGCACAGTTAAAAGAGGGGTGATGCTATCACGGTATCTTTCAAGCGGATCATAGATAAGAAATACGAGGCTAACAAGCAGAAAGATAATGCCAATATATGAATATGCAATCTTGTCGCGCTGGCATAGAAACTTTCTGAACTTGAAGCTGGCTATGAGTATGAAATAGAAGAAGAAATCATAAGGAATCAGAGCACAGTTAAGTTTTATGCCGTCGTTTAAGCCAGGCTTGAAAAAGTAATAAACACTTAACAGAATATATTTTGCAAACAAGACGGATGAACTGAAGAGTTCGGCAAATGTAATAACAGTTGGTTTACCATATATGTGTCGAAGGATGATCTTTGTCGCGCCGTAGCCACCTACATGAGAATGGAAATATCTACTAATGGAATTCCAATGGAAGCAACTAGCATAGCACATTACGACAAAGAGTGATACGATAGCCGGCAGCAACATCATTCTCCTCTTCCGTTTCGGCAGAAAAGCGAATAGCAGAAGAGACATGAAACAGAATGGCTCTCTTGTAAGAAGCAAAGGTAAAAGAAGCAATAACATTATCTTGTACCGCAGCAAATTTGTTTCCAGTGCCTTAAGAAATAAGTACATTACAGAAACAATTATCAGCATCAAAATGGTTTCTTTAAGGACAAAATTGTTGTAGTAAAACACCGCAGGATTAAAAGCAAAAATTGCAGTAGCGTAAAGAGATAATTTCTTGTCTAAGCAGGTACGCGCAAGGCTATGGAAAATAACAACGCTTACCGCGCTTAAAAATGTATTGAAAAGATAGAATGCTAAATGATTGAAATGGAGATATTTAAACAATACACCGGTTACTATTGCTGTCCAGCCTAATCGAGGCACATTCCCAGCAACAAACGCCTTTTCGTTCGGGCAGAACATTACACTGAAATCCCCATCTCTTTTCAAGAAGGTCCACATCAGCATGAATCCTATCGAGAAAAGTATATGGAGCAGAATTATGGTATTAAGCGAAAAGATCCTTTTAGTCAGAAATTTCATCGTTAGTTATCAATAATCCTACACGTCCGAAGTTCCTCATAGCCCAGTTAAGAAATGGCCTCAATGGTTTAATCTTTACCAATGCCTTTAAAACCGGGTACTCGTCCACACCGTAGTCATCAAGAGATATGAATTCGATATAAAGGCCGACTTTACTGAACACTTCCCGTAAAAGAGCAGGGCTTCTGTAAAAGGTTTTACTTACAGTATAATTGTAATAAACCTGAGCCTGCTGCTCTTTGGTCATGCCTTGAAGTTCTTTCCACTTTGGGCCTTTGCCAAGCATCAATGTACTTTTGATGCAGATCATTCGAAGACTGTTTTTCGGCAGCCAGTGCAGGAAAGAAATGGGCACCAATCGCTTCGGGGGCCATGATCCTTTTGAATTCAGCGGCAACCTGAACCAGGTCCTTAATGTGTTCAAAAACACCATACGAAAAAATAAAATGAAAGTGTTTGTCTGGAAACTCTTTGGCTGTATTATTCTGAATCAAATAAATCAGAGAGTCAGGATTAACGCCTCGTGAAGACAATAGATTTCGACAATTCTCGACAGGCTCAGGGTCAATGTCAACTCCAAAGGTCTTATAGCCCTGTTCTCTCAGCCAGACAACAGCCCTACCCCTGCCACAGCCCCAGTCGAGAATGTTCATCTGATCTTTTTCCAAATTCAACTTTTTGCGGCAACGTTCAAGCTGCTTTAATATCCTCGGATTAAAGACAAAATTGGCCATCTCCTGTTCTGTAAGAACATCGTGTTTTGTCATAGCGTTTTCTATCATGATAAAACCATACACCTCCTGTTCCATATCAGAGTGTATTTTCAGTTAAGCAATAATTAATAGTCAAGAATTTTCATAAAGAATCTTGCATTCTCCAGAAAACCGATTTTGCAGAATCTGTGCCATTGCTGTAAGAACGGTTTTAACTTTCTACTTTAACAAAATCTGCCTCAAAAAACCCTGTAGGGTAGAAACCTCCAAACACAAGGTTTTTCAGAAAGGGTATAATATAATCAATAGGTTTCGTTGTCGGTTGAAATAGATTGCTCACCCTGATTCTTCTCAGACCATATTTTTCTGTAAGAATGTCAAGTGAGCCTGCGGTGAAATAGTTAATGTGCTCAAGCGGTATAACAAGGCGATAGAGCCCTGTTTTCTTTTCTATTTTTATTATCTTGGGATTCAAACCCATAAGAAGGAGATATCCTCCAGTTTCAAGCCGGTTACTAATATATCCAAAATACCCATGAAGATCGTGAACATGTTCAACAACGGATGTTGAAACAACGAGGTCAAATTTATTTTCGACACCGACTTCTTCAGGATGATATACCTTCAGGCCTTTATTTTTACATAGCTGGACTCTATATTTATCGATATCAACACCCATGGCATCTATCTCAAAAATTCGGCACAGATCCAGCAAATGGCCATAGCCACAACCGTAATCAAGAAGTCTAATCTGTTTTTGATTTTCATTCTTTGGTTTTTCAAACCTTTTGTACAGATACGAAATAGACACCATTAGAATCCTGGCAGCACTCCACTTGTGATGTGTGTTGTAGAGATATTTGAGGTCACCTTCCCGATGAACCCATTTTTTCTCACGGTTCTGTTTGACCTTTGCCTCATTATAAACAATATCGTAAAGGTCACTACGAAATCGGGGATTAACAAATACAAAGGAGCAATCTCTGCATTTCTTTATATAGAATTCTGTATCTAAACCTATGCCGAGAGCATCAAGGTTATAATAGCTCTTTCTAAAATCACTCAAAAATTGTTTTGGCGTTGCTCTCCAGACCGTTTTAAATCTCGTCCCGCCACACACAGGGCAGTTGATATTCACAAAGACATTTTTCACAATAAACAGCTCCACCAGAAATATCTACATGTAGACTATTGGTTCAAATTTTCAGGCAAAATACATTTAATCCTTTTGTCCCATGTGTAGTTGTCAAGGAAATCCTTATAGGCGTTTCTACTTATGTTGTCATACAGGGCTTTGTTTGTTTTTAGCACGGTAACAGCATCGGTCCATTGTTTTATATTGTCAGGTTCACATAGCAGAGCATTATGGCCGTCTTTGAGAACTTCCTGAAGCACTTTGTGATTCGAGCTGACTATTGGTTTTTTGCTGGCCATGTATTCGAAAAGTTTCATTGGTGACATCCATCTGGATGTGTCTGATGCGCTACGGGCAACGGAAACTTTTTTCTGATATGGCATCAAAAGCACATCAACTGCATTTCTGACCTTATATGTCTGGCTCGGAGGAACATGTTCATAATAATAGACATTGGCTGGGCTCTGCTCATTGAGATTATTTACATCAAGAGCGTTACTGCCAAACAAATGAAAACCAACATCTGGCAATCGTTTTGCTACTTCCAGGATAAGTTCAATGCCCCTGCCCTCGTATATTCCACCTATGTAGCAGCAATTAAAATCGGACTGGCCGGCGAGAGCAACCGTTTGGGTGAAATCAGGATGTTCATCCGAAGCATCGGGGGCAATTATCATTTCTTTGCCGGCAAGCAATTTGCCATATCTGTCAAGGTACGACTCTCTGAGCTCATTTGAAATAAAGATGATCTTTTCAAGGTTATTGCTTTTGATAAGCTGCTGCTCAGCTTTTTTCCTCAATAATTTCATGGGCATTTCGTGTGTTTCATAAATAACCTGTCTGCCTTGCCTGGACAGAAAGCAAAGAGTTGTAACATCCCTTCCATAAAAAACTGTTTCCTCTGCGCCAGCTGCTATTTTTTTCAACAATGGGAAATATCGCAAGGAAAGCAGAAAAGTAGAACCTTTGAAATGGGCAGTTTTTTTTCTGATGGCTTCAAAGCTGCCCTTAATACCATAATGATCAAAAATGTCAATATCTCTGTCGCATGCAAGCATAGCTGCCAAAAGTGTCACATCATAGCCATTACGACTCAGGGCAGAACACATCTTCATAACATGAACACTGTTGGCTTGTGTTGACGGTATTATTGACGTAGAAAGATATACTAGTTTTTTAGCCAATGAAATGCCCGAGCCCTGACTTCTTGTCTTATAAGTTATCCTAAGCCCTTTCGATAAAAAGCTTTAATGGTTTTTTGATCACTTTGTGCTAAAAATGTATTCTCGTGCAAGGCCTTTGAAAGCCATTTTGAGCAGTTGCTTTTGGAAAGAACCAAAGTTTCCAGCGGGCATATAGCGTTCAAATGAGCGCAGAGAACTATCCGCTCCTACATTACCTTTGTTTGACGTATTGATACGACCTCTGGAATATAAAAATCCGATGTAGCCATATTTTTTTAATAAATCGTAGGTTATCTGATTAAGATGATCCTGTCCGCCGAAAGGGACAGAGAAAACTTTGGATATTCTTCTCCCAGTAGATCGTAGAAATTCGTAGTTTTTGCCGATTTGCTCTTCTTGCTGTTTTTCTGATAGTGAAGATAAAACATAATGGTCATAAGTGTGATTGCCGTAGGTCACGAGTGAGTCATCGACCAATTCACTTTCTTTCTCGGCACAAAATCGGACAGTTTTGAGAAGAACTTGTTTTTTTACCATAAACATGTCCAATATTCTGTCCAACTCAAAGCTGTTAACAAATGGGGATTTTGTCCGTTGATAAAAATTACTTTCATTCAGAAATTTATCACAGTTTGGTAATTTGGAATTGAACTTTAAGAACTCAGCTACCAAATTATTGTTAATTAAAAATCTAATTTTATCTCGCCAAAAAATCTTCTTCTCTATTGTACAACCGCATAAGAAAACAGTACATGGTATTTTCAGTGATTTTAAAATAGGAAAACCCTCTGAAGAAAAGGATTTATAACCATCATCAAAAGTAATGACAGCTTTGCCTGTTTTGTTGCGTGTTTGAAAATATTCATCGATATCTATCACATCAAAATAAGTCGTGAGCCATTTTAACTGTTTATAAAAGACCTCTGGGTCTACATTATGGATTTCTCCACATAAATTTCCGGGGATTTTGCTGTATGTTGTATGATAGAGTAAAATATGAGAAGTCTTTTTTCGTTGCAGACTATTTGCTTTAACTAATGTTTTAACAATCATTATTTATGATCTTTATTTCAGGCAGTTGATTATTTTCGTTGAGGTCACAATATTTTGCAAAAAATTCATCTTTCATTCTGAAATATCGATATACGACATAGTTGTTCATATCCCGATTGTTGAATAATTTCCCTCTGGTCCACTGCTTTACATATGTAACTTTACCGGCTTCGACAAGCTGAATGGCTCTGATCGTTAGCTCTGTACCAATCTTAATACATCTGCTGTTAATCTTTCCAAAGTTATCATCCGGATAAATCCTCAGCCGTTTCGTAAAGACAATATCGCCCGAATCAATTCCTAAAGACATCTTATGGATGGTAACGCCGAAAAAACCGAAGTCTTCGTTAAGCACAGGCCATAGGTTAGTGTATCCACCTCTGTAATAGGGTGAAAGCCCCGTATGCATATTTAGAACATGCCGGGCAGAAGAGATAATCTGCTTGCCAAGCAAACAAGTCCCCATAACAGCGATAAGGTCAGGTCTTTTTGAACGAATAAGATCAACGTAATACGAATCATTTACAGAGTGGTTGGAACTATCCACTTGAGCGATCAATAAATGGGAATACTTTTTTTGGAAAATCTCTTTACTTCCACCAAAAGCTTTCTTCTCAGCCAACTCCTTTTCTTTCTTCAAAAGGGTCCCATATTTTTTAAAAAAGACATTCAAAAACTCATTGCGAATTGTGTACCTCAGTTCCTTTCCTCTGAGCATTTTCTTTACTTTTTCCCCGAAGCTATGATGAATAGTTTTGGCGCCCGTAATAACTCCCAGAACGTTTAGCCTTTCGATAATCCGATTGCAGAAATAGTAATGTCTGTCTACGGAATCAGTAAGAATTAATACCTTAATAGACATATAAAAAAGGGCTCCCTGAGTTCAATTTATGTTTGAGCTTATGTGCAAAAATGTCCCAATCCAATTGTATTGTGAAAATTCCACCGTGTTTTAGTCAGGATTTGATTGGAATTTAAAGTTTTATCGATCTCAGCTAGGGTTAAACACCTGAACCAGCTGTCCCACAGATTACTTTTCTCCCAGCCTCTTCCCTTTTCCGCCCAGGCATATACCGGATTTTCGCGTTTCAGCAAAGTACCCAAACAAGCTCTGGCTCTGTAGTACCATAGATAAGACGGACGCTTTGAGAAATAAAAAGGAACATACCTAAAAAAATCTATCCAGCTTGTTGGTTTACATTTTGATTGACAAAATCCACCATCACTGTTATGAGTACTTAGTATCGCATCAAATGCCTTGCTCAAGCATACTTCTATTTCGTCTTTCCTGTAGTCAGTTATCCTATGAGCCATTGCAAGGATATGAATTGCATCATAGTCATGGCATGCCTCACCACCAGGCGTGGGCGCAAAGAAGCCTTGCCTGTCCTGGGACATTAAAGCAACATCTACTATTCTGTTGATTTTGGGAACTTCCCTTTTCCAGTAGAAATATATCACCAGTTGATGAAATCCGTTTTGCAAACCGTAAAGATAATGCGACCTTAGATTTTTGCCCCAAAAGCCGTTGCGGTTTTGATGCTGATCGTGAAACTCGAACCAGGCGTCGATATTTTTCAACAGTTGCGGGTCCCGGGTTCTTTCATACTCGTATGTCAGGAAGACAGCCTGAAACATAGCTTTATTGCCAGAGCCTGGCAGACCTTTGTCACAGCCTCTTTCAATCAGATATTTTTTTATGTCCTCCGGCGTCTTCCACTGTTCGATAAATGACAATGGATGCAAAGGTTCAGATTTGAGTATCCCCAAGGCACTGAGGCAAAAACATGTTAATTGATAACGATTCCGTTCCTTCTCTTTAAGGTAATAATTTTGGGGCTCAAAATAACCGTACTCTTTGTTTTGAAAACTTTGAATGTAGCCGATCCACCCCTGCTTCTGCTGGTCGGTGAATTTGTCGGTTTCCTTGAAGATATCCAGAATAAACAACACAAAACACGTACAAAAAATAGTATCATCAGCATCGTTGCTAAACCTGTACCTACAATGACTACCAAGAATTTTTAATGTTTGCAACCAATTTAACACCCTTGATTTTATGGCATCCTCACAATCGCTCATATCCGAGTTTTTCAAAAGCACTCTCTTTGAATCCGGTTATTATGCTCCAGACCTCTTTTCTTTGGCCCCGATTAAAACATATAAAACACACAGCAACCGCATAAACCGCCAGACACAATGCTATCGAAAAGGCCAACGGTACAAAGCCCGACGTACCAAAAACCTCCCTGACAACCCAAGCCGCCGCGGTTAAAACACACGCCGCCACTATCGGCGGAAAGTATACTTTTTTCAGATAAACCCACATATTAATTCCGAAATGACGACACGCCGCCTGCGGATAGATAATAACACCAGATGTAAACTGACCTAACAGCCACCCGATAGCCATACCATACAATCCCAGTCTGGTATATGCCAGTAAAACGCACCCGACAATTAAGCCCGTAAGATTTCTTGCAATCGAAACTGTAGTTACAAACCACTGTTTGCCGCTGCCTAAAAACATTTTCGATGTTACTATCTGCGGCCCGAAAAGACAAAATCCCGCTGCCATGATTAAAAGTAACTTTGACATTGTTGCAAAATCCGGCCCCTGAAAAGACTTCGAACCAAGCCAGAACGAAAGAAACGGCTCAGCAAAGTAGCCTGTTATCACAAGCAATCCCAGAAAAATAGCAAACGAAATCTTAGCACCCTGGATATTTAAACTCTGTAACTGTTTTTCATCCCCAAGTGTATGCATCTTACTTGCCAGCGGAACAAAACAAGCCGTAATATAAGCAACCAGCTTCGAACCATACACCATTAACATCGTCGGTATCGCGTAAACAGTTACCGCTTCGACGCTGGCAATCTTCCCGACTGCGAGTATCTGAGCTTTCTTAAAAATAAGCGTTGAAGCCGATATAATTAATGCGCTGAAACTTAAAGACCATATCTCTTTTAACGTGCATTTGCTAAGGTATTCTCTTTTTATAACAAGCTTCGGTATCTGCCTTTGTGCCAGCAGGCACATCAGGACACCCGGGAGCAAGGCCGTACCTATATTTATTCCAGCCAAAAGTATAAAGCTGCCTTTTTCCCAGAAATAAAAAAAGGTGACTACTAATAATATTTTGAGTATTACACTTAACGAATTAAACAGATAAGTTAAATCAAAACGATGAGTACCGCGAAATATCCCCTGACCTATTCTCAGCGGAAGGGAAACCGCTATGCCGCAGCCTGTCAGCAGAATAAGCCGAGAACCCGTTTTATAATATTCCTCGCTTAAATTAAAAAAAACCGAAAACTTCGGCCATATTAGCAAAGTAACCAGAACAACAATAACCATCGATAAAAAATTCAAAAAAAGCGAAGTATTTAATATCCGCAATAATCCTTCTTCGTCTTTCCGGGCATCATATTTCGCGACAAATCGGCCTACGCTGCTGCTCACTCCAAGGTCAAGCACCCCCAGATAAGCAATCACCTGTCCTACAAGAATCCATACTCCATAGCCCTCCTTACCGAAATAGCCAGTTAATACAGGCGTAAGCACCAGGCCTGATATCATCAGCACCAGCATCTCAAACCAGCCTGTGAACGTATTTTTGAAGAGTTGCTTCGGAATGTTCATTCGGCTACCGAATAACCGTTAGAAAAACCTGAAAATTGAATTTATCAGTGATAAAGTCCCCTTGTCCGTCTTACTCACGTTCAGAATACTGTTTATCTTATTAATCGTTTCAATTCATTCTTAAAGTCTTCGAGGTTTTGACGGGCATTCACAATTTTCTTGCTATAATCTTCGTAGTCATAAATTTGCTTTGATTGAAATATTTTACGTATTCTGTTTAAAATATCGTCCTCAGTCAGATTCGAATGTGCTATATTGTATTTCCATTCAGGATCAAACGTTTGGACAAAGTCATTACATCTGCCATCATTTGCTATCTGCAAAAAAGGCGTCCCACATGTTGTCGCCAGAAGTGTTCCATGTAATCTGTATGATAAAACAAATTTGGCATTTTTATAAAATGGTACGAGATTTTCAGGGTTATATTCTGCAATATACCTTATGCCCCCTTTCCATTTCTGTGCCAGACAGACTTCTCTGTAATCATGAAAAACGATAAGATGCTTAGCGCCAATTAGCTGCTCAAGTTTGCTCACGAACTTTTTAGTAATTTTGATTTTCCTAAGATATTTTGAATCTCGGAAAGAAATGATGAAATAGTCCGAATCTTTGTGCTTTATCTTATCCCCGATGTAATGCATAACTGGACATCCAGTCATATAAGCATTTAAGTCAATTGCAGCCATATCCTCATAAGTAGATTCATCCCGCGCGCTTGCAAGAAATATCAAATCTTTAATTTGACACATATTGTCTATAAACGTCTTTCTGTTGCTTGGATCTCGATAATACTTTGACCCTGCGCCTATAAATACTATTGGAATCGCGTTGTCGAGAATTGCTTCAGTATCCATAGATACAAGCGAACTTGTAGCCCATGTAGGGGCGCCGCCGATCACAATCAAATCCGGCTTTTTATGAAAACTCAAAGAACCTTCACAGATACCCGCCATCTGGTCTCGTTGACCAAGATTTATTTTTAAGTGATAAAATGCAGCATGGAAATGTGATCGATAAGAGTAAATTTCCGCATTAGGAAACACGGAATATAGGATTTTTTTCGTTGCCAAGTCAATGATGTTGTCACCAACGTTCGGCCCTTTTGGCATATAGTGATTAATGATCATGATTTATCTCACAATGTATTGTTCAGGCAATTTGATTCGAGCATCATTTTCAACTACCATGTACCTAATCTGCTCTTAATTATACTTTTCTTAGGTCTTGGCTGAAAAAGCTTCCATAATCTATAGAATAGATTGGCAATTCTTGCTCTGCCTCGGAATTCAGGTATTTTCTTGGCAATGTCAGCAGCATCATTCATAATCCTGTTTTCTATCAAACTTGCCTCATTATCACTAAACAAATAGGCTACTGATTTAAATATTTCTACCGCATAATCGTAATATTCATAGAGAATGCAAATAGAAAGAGCCCTTAACACTTTGGATTTCTTTAAAATACCATCGTCGATTCTTTCAATAATTTTTGTAAAGCTTTCAGGGGTCCTTACATACAAAGCATCGGCAGCGCGGAGATGGCCTCTGTTCTGGCCATAAGTCATCCCAAACTGACTTATAGTATAATACGGTTGATCTAAATCAAGTATCTGAAAGCCAAACTTTCTGACAAAACTATCTACATCAGCAAACAGAGAAGCATTTTCATACACGGGAACAAATTCTACCTCAATCTCTAAGCCAAACACATTTTCCAGAGATTCTGTTGCACCTTCTAAAATTGCCAACTCAGTGCCTTGGGTGTCCATCTTTATAAAATCGATATCACCAAATCCATTTGCCCGGCTTTGATTGTCTAATGTATCAACATTTATTTTAGTAGTTTTTAAAATGTCATAGTCTTCACCATTGGGAAATCTATCTAAAAAAGTGCGGTTAGGCTTTAACATTGAAGTGCAACCCTTTTTCCTGGCCAGGTTGAGATCGAATAAGCCTTTTTCCTTGTATAAACCAACGTTCAAAAATTTCATTGAACTGGATTGTTTCAATTCATTGAAAGAGCGTTCGTCAGGTTCAAACCCAATTACATTAAGGTGTCTTTGACATAATTTCCAGCGATCTCTTAATCCGCCTCTTGCACCAATATCAACTAATACAACAGGGTGTTGTCGGTAGTATTTTTCAAGCACTGGATCTATAAATATATTCATAGTAGCACAGGCTCCAAGTTAATTATTATTCGATTAAACTTTATAACTCTTCCTTAGCTGAGCTTCGCAATGCAGTCTATTATATACTTTGATCTCGCTGCAATAGTATGGCCAGCCAGAACGTCCCGTCTCCAGGCTTTTGCTATTTTCTCTAGCTCGGTGCTGTTGTTAAGATAATGTTTTATCTTTTCTACAAGGTCATCGCTTTGTTTTAAATGGTATCTGCCATCTTTAAGTTCAGTATCATAAAGAATTGCATTTTTGCCGTCTTCAAGGTATGGGCCGACAGTCTCAACATAAGGTTTTGGAGCCAGAAGCACTGTTGACTCTGTCAGGGCGACTTCACAATATCTAAAGGAATCCCAAACCCTGCCCGAAGGCGAAAGAGCTATCTTAGATTTGTCCAGGTTCGCCCAGTATTCTCTTATCGACATAAAAGAGTCCCGTATGTCATGCTCTAAAATTAATGAGTTATTGAAATTTTCCCGCACAAATTCAACCGCTTCACGTCGTTCGGGCTGACACTGCTCGCTCCTCTTTCTGCCGCTGTAAAAGATATCAATTTCTTTTGTAAATCCACCAAATTCATAGCTCTGCGGCCTGATGGGTATCGGACACAAAGGAAGGATGGTCTCAGTTTTATAGCCAAGAGGCAGATCCTTCTTAAAATAAAGATCGAAATCCTTGCCGTAAATAAATCCCCTGCAAATCTCTTTGGCAATATCCTCAGAGCCATAATTAGATTCATGATCTGCAAAGTCTATTATAGCGACAGGGACACTCTTTGCCCTTACTTTCTGTATAGCAATCGCTGCCCGTTCATTTGCCCTGGAGGAGACAAGCACTGCATCAATATCGTTAGAGATCGAGTCAAGCTGTCCTTCTGACACAAAGGTTGGCTCAGGAGTAAGGCAACAAGATGGATATGGACATTCATCAGAGACAGTTTTTGAGAAGTAATGCTTTTGGTACTGCCCAAATACATATACATTCTTTTTGTCCAATATCAAAGGCATATCAGCATAGAACTGCATCTCCCCGTCATAAGAGAGCATATTGCGACGAAGTTTCGATTTTAAGTATTTCGCAAATCTGAACAAAACAGGATCGTTTTTTTGGCCTGCAACGATCCTATCCGAAGGAACTATAAGCAGTTTTTTAACTTCCATGTTTTACTTTCTAATTGTACAAAGGAAATGCCACAACTTCATGACATAACAGCATCGAGATCTTCCAGATAAGCCAGCATGAATTCTCTATGCCTGTTTATGATAGGATTTTCCAACTCAGAAAGCTTTTTGATGAACTCCAATGCCTCTGTTTCCTTTATAGTCTTTATAGACTCCCAGACGTTAACGGCGTTATTATAACCTTCGACCTCGTTATTGAAATCTTTTAGGATATCCCTATGGCCTCTGTCCTGAGTATTGATTGCTTGCCCTACATAAGCGTACATGTCATTATTGAACAAAAACTGCTGCCAGGCAAAAGACGAATAAATGTCGTCATATCTCCCACAATGAGGCCAGACAAAAGCCAGAGGAAAAATCGCTTTTGCGAACATCGTGTTCTGCGTATTGTACGGAGACCAGACATTTTTACAACAATAGCCTATTTCTTTGACATCGGATATGGGTTTTGGGTAAACGATCCTGTTTATAGCATCTATATCCGGATCACCCAATGAAATTCCCTGATAAAGCCCGATTTTTTCGTTAGCTATATTTGCTTCGGCAGCGACAACTTCTGTCGAATCCATGTACCTGAACTCAACCGGGTATCCCCTGGGATAAATCTCGATGTCAGCGTCACTAGTCTTAAGGTAGTTGTGCCAGCAGTCAGTACTTTGGCCGTCTTTAGGAACAGCAATTTTGCCAACGGAATTAGTGATGGTTTGATACCAGACATCAAAATAGTCATCCTGTGGGACATTATCATCGTCGATAATAAGAATAAAGCCAGGCTTTGATTCTATCGCTCTGAGCAAGGCGGTGTTACGCCTCATTATCTTATTCCATCCCATTGGCTCACTACATTTGTATCTTCCCTGATCCTGGACATTAAGGTACTCAACGTCACATTCAAATGCACCTGTATCAAAGGCAGAGCTTTTTTTGTCGCCTGAAATAACAAATTTTACTTGAGAAAAGCTACTGCTTTTTGCCAACCTGTCAAAAGCCAGATACCCTTGTTCGCCGTGTATTGTTGTCGATACGATAGCTAGTTCCATTTGAATTTACCCGTTCCTTACTATTGTGAAATCTGTTCTTTAATCCAAGCATAAGTCTTAGCAAGCCCTTCTTCCAAAGTTACCTGTGGTTCCCAACCTAATACCTCTCGCAAAAGGCTGTTGTCTGAATTTCTTCCCCGAACACCCATCGGACCATCTATATGCACGAGTTCAAGTTGTTTGCTCGCGGTCTTCATCACGATCTCAGCCAGTTCATTAATCGTCACCATTGTGTCAGTTCCAAGATTAAGCGGCTCATAACAATCTGACGCCATTAGTTTTTGCAAACCCGTCACACAATCGTCTATGAAACAAAAACTGCGAGTTTGCAGGCCGTCACCCCATATCTCCAGTTTGCCGTCAACTGATTCAGCAACTTTTCTGCACAAGGCCGCTGGCACCTTTTCTTTTCCTCCACAATAGGTCCCATAAGGGCCATAGATATTGTGGAACCTGACTACATGGGTCTTCATCTGGAAATCCTGTCGATAATACTGATTGGCCAGTTCTGAGAATAACTTTTCCCAACCATAGCCCGGCTCAGCATCAGCAGGATAAGCATCTGATTCTTTCAAAGGCTTAACGTCAGCATCTTTTTGCAGATATTGCGGATAAACGCAAGCACTGCTTGAATATAGATAATTCTCAACATTCTTCTGCCGTGCCGCTTCCAGCATGTGCAGATTGATTAGAGCGTTATTTCGAAATATAGTCGCGTGATTAGCAGTAATATAACCAATACCACCCATATCCGCGGCAAGCTGATATACTTGATCAACGCCGTCACATGCCTTCAGGCAGTTATCAAATTCCCTAAGATCAAGAAGTTTGAACTCGTCACCAACTTGATCGAAAAATTCGTGCTGCTTGATGTCTACAGCCCTGACCCAATAGCCCTTTTCTTGCAAAGCCTTACACAAGTGTCCGCCGATAAAGCCACCCGCACCTGTCACCAGTATTTTTTTTTGTGCCATCTTATACTTTCTTAATCCTTATTCTAATCGATCTTTAAAAATCCTTTTCAACATATCAATTTAAAGTGGTTAAATACTTCGGCTATTGCTGTAACTGAATCAACATTTCGGCCAAGCTCCAGTCGAACATGTCATCTATTGGCACCGAACGTTCCCTTGGCATTTCGTAAAACAGCGGGGTTTCGTCGATCACTTTGGCGTGCTTGAACAACAGCTCACTGCTTGTAAGGTATATCGCACCGTTCCGCCAGTAAAGTTTTTTCTGCTTCTGCCTTCTTTCTACGGGGTTTGCCTTTTCCAGTACCTGCTTAAGATACTTGCCGTTTTCGTGGTAAAGAGTAGGCAAGCGGATGTGCTGCGCATTAGTGACCGAGACCAGGCATTTTGCATCGGGCTGATTAGCCAGGTAGTATCTTATAGCACCAGCGACATCCTCTATGTCCGTAAGTGGGTTCGTCGGCTGTAAAAGAAGGACGTGTTCGACTTTTTGCTTTTGCTGATTTTGCCACCAGTTAATCGCATGGATTATAGTCTCTACTACCAGCGATTCATCTGTGGCTAGTTCGGACGGCCTTAAGAAGGGAACATTACCCCCAAAATCTTTAGCAATAGACGCTATCTTCTCGCAGTCAGTCGAGACGATGTGGTCAGCGATAAGTCCCCTCCTTGCCGCTTTCTTGGCCAGTTCAATCGCATAGCCTATCAAAGGCTTGCCGTCCAGCAATTTCACATTCTTGCCGACTATGCCCTTAGAACCGCCTCGAGCGGGAATTACAGCTACTATCTTTTCCTTATTTTCAGTTGTTTTTTTATGCATTAGTTATTCGTGAAGCCAGCAGAGCAACAAAATCCTTCAACTGCTGCTCAGCTGTATTATTGCCAAAAGTAACCCTGTTTTTCTTACCAAGAACCTCCTGGTAAAGATTGAGCCTCACAGATTTTTTCATAATGGCTGCAACAAGAGAGACGGCCTCTTTTGGGGAGTATTCGTAAGAGGCCAGAAAGTCCTTTATTACATCCGAAAGTTTCTGTAAACATAGCACATTTCGCACCATTGTATCTGGAAGCATATTATAAAAGACTTTGCCGAAAGTAATCACCGGTTTGCCTTTAAGCACTGCCTCAAATCCAGAGAAACCCGAGACGGTAAAAACCATCTTTGCGTTCTCAATTATAGTTTTTGATTCGAGATAATGATCCGCCAAGACAACGTTGGGAATTTCCAGAAGCTTTCTGTAATACTTGACATTTCGTCTTCCAACGCCGGCAGGATGATCCTTGACAACAAGTTTCCATGTAACCGGCAGAGACCTGGCGATGTCGCGAACAAGTTCTATCTGATTCAGATATTCCCTGCCAAAAAGCGAAAGGGCTATCTCAGGCTCAACATGCAATGGATAATAAGCATATTGAGAATTCGCCAACTCATCAACAGATTTATAAGGCAGCATCTTGCGAATGGCCTTATCTTTGATCGGATTTAAAATCTGTTTGTTAAAATAATCAAAATGAGCACCCCTTGTCTGGTTATCAAGATGTTTCTTGCTCAGATAATACTTTGCTACAACAAAAGGCCATTTTACAACACTAAAAAGCCAGTTTTTCCACGGAAAATCCGGCGTAGAAAGCACAATCCCTTCGTATTTGCGAGATTTATTTTTGATGTAATCCTCGGAATCTTCGCAAAATGTATCGCGGCAATCCGATTGTAGATACTGGTTATAGTCTCTGACGACATGAGGGAATTCTCTGTAAATCTCCTCTGAAAAAGTTACGTAATTCAATATCTTTGTTGGATTCAAGTTAAGATATTTTATGCCTCTGGGCTTGGCGATCAGATAGAAAACATATTCGCCAAATGTAACCGGTGTGAATCCGCCTATAACCACGTCTGGTTTTATCTCGTCAAAAAATCGCAAAATGCTCGTGAAAGCGTTTTGCAATATGCACAGCATCTGGGTATGCGAAAACCTTGGTGCGTAATCCTGCTTGGCCTTGGTCAAAACGCCATTGTATATCCTGCGGTCGGCCAGGAGAGCATTCCAGAGAAAGGGATCACCAAAATCTTTTTCGAGGCTTTGCAAAAGATCGTGATCCGGTGTCTGGCCCTTTATGTCTGTTATTTCCCATTCTTTGACAAACTCAATCTTAAGACCCGTTTCCCTGGCCTTTCGCGCATATTTAGCGTAGTTCGAAGCATGGGTAACATAAAACCCTATTTTATCCAGAGAGATTTTTTCTCCTAGCGGTCCAAGAATATCGAGGTAGAAATTAGCATATTCACCTTGCGTGGCGAAGATCACGTTCACTTGTTGTCTCCCAATCTGCCGATAAATCTCTCGGCTGCTTTTTTCTCATCAGGGAAGAGAAATTCTTCATCATCAAGCCAGTGTTCATCTCCCAATATATCAGCTAAAGTATTACGGTAGCTGACCAATTCCTTGAAATCGTCAGGCAATATATCAAATGGTGTTGCCCTGCCAGGGCCATCTTGTCCCAGTTTCAAATGTGCCTCGACTATTTCAGCTTCATTTGCCATTGCAAACTTGATCGGCTCAATGCTCGAACAGTGATTACTGAAACCAACATGAGGATAGTTGTCTGTTAGCCAGAGAAATTTATACATATAGTTCTTGTCCAGCGGAGTAGGATAAAGTGAAATGGCGTGCAACAGAGTAGCGTCGATCTCGGCCTTTGTCAAAAAATCTATCGCTATCTTTATTTCCTTTTTAGTGTGCATACCCGTGGATATGATAAGATGCCTAAAATCCTGACTAAGCCTTTCAATCATTGAAAAGCTTAAAAGGTCGGGGCTTGCAATTTTTATCTCTTCCAGCCCCAACGTGGAAAGGAAGTCTGCCCTGGTTATGCTGAAGCAGGTTGTGAGAAATTCGATTTTGTTATTCCTACATTCTTCTATTAGCTCAAAATGTGCTTCATCAGAGAGAGAGGTGTATTTGATCCAATCTGCTTGAGGATCCTGCATATTGACAAGGTCCTCGTAGCGGGAGGACTGGAATTTGACACAATCAATGCCGGCCTGCGAAGCGGTCTGGATGAACTTCTTGGCCAGTGAGATGTCGCCCAGATGATTTGAAGCTATCTCTGCAATTATTCGGGTTTTCAAATCACAACACCTTTTCGTATCTCATTGAATACTAAAGTAAAAACTTTTGTCCATGCTTCTATCGTTGCTCCGCCAATATGCGGGGTGATGATGATGTTCTTTTGGGGATTATTCTTCGCATAGATATAAATAGGAGACTTCTGGAAATCGTCTAACTCATACTCCAAGACATCAACGCCCAAACCAGAGATGATGCCGTTATCCATGGCTTTACACAGCACCTCCTCTTGTATTACCTTACCCCGTGAGGTGTTAACAAGGAAGCTGCCTTTTTTTATGTTATTTACATTTTTAGAGCTGATAAGGTGAACAGTGCTTTCGTTCAAAGAAACACAAATCATTATATAGTCAGAAATCTCAAGAAGTTGATTAAGGCTTTTTGCCCGTCTAAAGTCCTTATTCTCGACTATATCCCAATAGACAATATCCATTCCAAAGGCCAGGCCATATTTTGCAAGTTTCTGGCCGATCCTTCCCAAGCCAATCACTCCCATAACTTTCCCATTAAATTCATGGCCAAGAAAGTTATTTCTTTCCCACAAACCGGATTTGACTACCTGAGCATTTGCAGAGTTAATTTTTCTGGCAACAGAGAGCAAAAGCGAAAAGGATAGCTCGGCAGTTGAATTAATAGAATTGATCTGGCCACAATAGTCATTAAGTGACAGTATCTTTATATACTTATTGTTGGCAGTGAAATTGATGTGGTCTGTGCCTGTTGTAGGGGTAAATATAAGTTGCAGTTTTTTAGCCTTGCCAATAATCTGATTATCAACATTAATCTTAAGACTCGGAATTAAAATGTCAAATTGGTGAATATTGTCTTCCAGCCAACTACGATCATAGTCTTTGATCACCAGAGAGTATTCTGGTGACATACTCAGAATGAGATTCTCAAACTCCAAATATTTGTCCAGAGGATAGCCAACTAAAATCTTTTTCATTCTACAAATTTCTTTTCAGTGCTTGGTGTTGTGGTTTCCAGAATTTGAGCAATTCTTTGGCCTGCTGAACCATCACCGTATAGTTCTATCGTCGGATACTTTTTGTCGTTTTTGAGGTGCGTGTTTAAAGCTTTGAGTATCTCTTGTTTGGAGTAATCGGCATTTATTACGTTATGCCCCCGATCTCTGCCATTTTGACGTGTGCCAATATTGACAACAGGAACGCCAAGGTAAGAGCATTCTCTTATCCCTACGGATGAATTACCTATCAGGCATCTTGACTTCAAGAGTAACGCAAGGAAGTCTTTTGGGTCAAAGTTTTTGAAGAAATGGATATTTTTAAGGTTTTTTTGTTCCCTAAATTGGCGAATCGCCTTCGATATCAAATCTGAGCCTGCATCCACATTAGGCCAGAAGATAAGGGCCGGGATTTTTGACTCATAAACAGCATCCAAGGTCTGCTGTACCTGGTGATGGGCATCTTCAAATTCTATTGTCACTGGGTGCTGTATAGCAATTATGAAATCTCTGTCGATATCAACCTTGTCCCCTACGCCACCATACTTCGAATACATATATTCGGTATTCATGAAGGCATAATCATCCTTAACATCTTTGGCCAAGTCAATTGAAGGGCAACCAGTAATAAAAATATTCTCAGAAGGCTCTCCCATGGACCTTACTCGTCTGGCAGCAGATTCATTAGAGACAAAATGAAGCGAAGAGAACTTTGTGACTGCATGTCTGACTTTCTCATCAATGGAGCCGGTGATCTCTCCGCCCTGGATGTGAGCGATAGGAATATTCAAATAGGAAGCAGCAATGGCCGTACAAATCGTCTCGAACCGGTCGGCAATACTGATCACAATGTCGGGTCTAGCATTGTCAAATATTGTGGCGAGCTCCATTATTCCTATGCCGACAGTCTTGGCCATCGTGGTTGGGTTTTCACCTTCTACAACCATGTAAACTTTTTCATTTACTTTGAAGCCATCCTTTTCGACCACATCAACTGCATTTCCATATTTATACAGAAGCAGCGAAGCCGATGCTACTAAAAATAAATCCAGCTCTTTGCTTTTTTCAATTGCTTGCAATACGCTTTTTGCTCGTGCGTAACTTGCACGAGCAGTTAAAACTACACATATTCTTTTCATTCTTGACTTCTAACCGCCTTCCTAATAAAGGTGATATTTCCTAACTTTGAATCGTGTCGTATATTCTACACTACCCGTTGTCTTAAATCTGGTTTTCCTATTTCGAAATGCTTTTGGTGTATTCGCCTAATGCTATTTTGTTTGCTCAAACTGACCAATTTTAAGCCGCGAGGAGTTTCTCCAGGCGGCGAATAACAGGTTTTTCATGACTATATTTGATAACATCTTGAACATTCTCCTGCCAGACTATCCGACGCATTCTGTCTTTGAGTTTGCTAATCGGTTCAAGTCGCAGTACTTTCTTGGATTTGTTTTGACCTTGTGCACGATAGGTTTTAATCCCTACATGGGTCAGGCAGGCATAGGCACAATCAACCAGGTGCAGGTGTCTAACCGAACCAACTCAGCAATTCCGCAACTAGAATTTTTTTGAGTTGTAAAGTGCTGTAAATCATACCATTTACAGAAATTTACCCTCCTGAGCAAATTCGCATTCAAAAATTGCTTGTTATTTTATCGTTAAACTGATATAACTATATATATCAGTTTATATAAGATAGGCAAAATTACATTAAATAAGGAGCAAAACCATGCGTCATCGGGGACATATCTTAGCAACTGAGCGTAGGAAACGCTCTCGTTTGGCAAAACTGCTGCACGATCGCAGGTTTCTGTGCGGTAGCCTGGTAACTATGGCCCGAACATGCGGAAATCCGAGGTGTAAATGCATGCGAGGTGAAAAGCATGTTTCGCTGTATCTGGCCATAAAAGATGGTGACAAGCGGAAGATGATATACATACCGCGACAGTGGGACGAGACTATCGTTTCGTGGATCCAGAACTACCAGGAAATGAAGAAATTGACCAATGAAGTATCGCAACTGTGTTTGCAGCGTTTCCTGGAGGGCAAAAACTCTAATAAGGCACTCTAACAAAACCTAATAATTGAGTAGTAGTTTAGCCGATATAACATCTGGAAGCAACGGTAACATGATGTTATGGAGGACATTATTATGGCTAAGCCACTACTAACAGATGAACT
>SDBS01001214.1_pt1 | contig 26320 bp, 28 predicted proteins | sample 2277091 | NCBI WGS metagenome assembly SDBS01 (sample SAMN10404972, study PRJNA504765) | marine sediment metagenome | isolation source: marine sediment core GS10_PC15, 163 cmbsf | place: Arctic Ocean: Southern Knipovich Ridge | collected 2010
TCTCTTGATTTTGCCCATTTGGCAACCTTGTCAATTGCGTCTTTGGCTTTTTTTATGGAACCGGCTAATTCTAAAAGCTGTTTGGCTGGTTTGGTAAATCTTGAGTAAATTATTTTCCTCTTTTTAGCGTCTTTTTTTAATTGCTCCAAAGATATTCCTTTAGTTTCAAAATAATAAGTGACTATCTGGCGGATAGCAGTTTCCTCTTTCAGTTTTTCGTAATATTTGATTTTTCCCTTCCCGCCCGAGGCGGGTCCGCCTTTGGCGGATTTTAAATATTCTTCAATCTTTTCAGCAATGCTTTTGCCTATGCCTGAGATTTTTTTAAGACCCTTAATGCCTTCTTCTTTATAAATTAAAGAGATATCCGCGTTTAAGTCCTCTAAGTCCTTGGCTGCTTTTCGGTATGCCTTTGGTTTAAAAGCCGTTCCCTCTATTTCCAAGAGATCTGCGATTTCATAAAATATTTTGGAGAGTTTTTTGTTGATCATATCATTTTAAAGCTTGCTTAATTCTTTCTGCTTCATTTTCTACGACTTTGCCTTCATATTCTGCTGCGTGGTCATGAGCTGTCTTATATATCGGTTTTTTTTGGTCCAGATGCAAATTAAAAGTTAATTCATTATTATTTTCTTCAATATACAAATGAAATCTTGGATAGCCGCTTCTTTCCAGGGGCCGAACAAAACTCCCGTTTTGAAAATAATAACCAATTTTCCTGGCCAAATTTATAATATTGTCTCTTAAAGTGTTTTTTATAATGAATTTCATATATTTATTACTCTTTAATTTTAGCGTTTTTTATGATAAAATTCAATCATGAAAAGGCGGAGAATTTTTATTGCTATAAACTTACCAGAGGATATAAAGAGAAAGCTGGCGGATTTTAGAAAAAACTGGCCAGAGCTGCCGATTCGCTGGACAAAACCGAATAATTTACATATCACCTTAGATTTTTTGGGTTATCTTACAGATGAAGAGCTTGCGGAGATTTGTAAAATTACCAAAGAGGCAGCGTCAAAAAACTCGTCATTTTTTGTTAACTTAAATAAAATTTGTTATGGACCCCCGCCAAAGGCGGGGCAGGTCTCAGATAAAAAACCGCCTCGGCTACCTAAATTTCCTGAAACGCTTATAACTAAAGAAGATAAAAATGGGACGAAAAAATTTGGGCGGCCTCGGATGGTCTGGGCAGTAGGGGAGAAATCAGAAGAGTTTGCTTCTCTGAGAGATGATTTAAATAGATCTTTAGCAGTGTCAGAAAAACGGGAATTTTCTCCTCATATTACTTTGGGAAGAATCAAGCAATGGGAGTGGAAAAGAATTGAACCCGAAGAGAGACCGGAAGTAAACGAAGATATTAGTTTGAGTTTTTCTGTGGATTCAATTGAAGTAATGGAAAGCGTATTAAAAAAAACCGGACCAGAATATACTATATTTGAATCAGCAGAATTAGAAAAATAAAAGCATGACAATTAAAATAATTAAAGAAAAAATTAGTTTAGATGAATTAAAAAAGATTGCTGAAGAAATTTATGGCGACATGGTTAAAGCTGTTGTTGATATAAAAAAAGAAATTATGGCTATTGGAGGAGAGTTTCATTCCGATGCCAGTGTTATTTTAGTGGAACAGGAGGGCTCTAGCCAAGAAGATATTTGGGGAATTAATATTTATCCCGAAAAAGAAAAAAATGAATGGTTGGAATTTAATTCTTTAGTTAATATAAAGCCTCTGAAAAATAATCGTGATGTAGAAATAAAATCTGAAGAGATAAAAGACAAAATTAAAAATATAATTAATAAATTAATAGAATGATAAAAGAAAAATGGCTAAAAATGAATTTAGCTCAACAAATGGGAAATATTGGATCAGAGTTTTCAAGAATGATAAGCTTAAAACAAAAAGGAGATTTAAAAAATGCTCAAAATAGTTTTGATAGAATGTTAGAACTTCTTGATTTAACAATTTCTCAAAGAAAAAATAGAGAACTTTTTAGATTAAGAGAGGTTCTATGCGACTTGTTTCTTAACAAAAATAATTATAAGGTTTCTACGGAATATTTAAAGAAATATTTTATTAATTTCGCTTTAATTAAAAATTAAAATATGTTTATAAAAACCTTTAAACAAATATCTAAAAATGATGTTTTTATTGCCGGGGGCAAGGGAGCATCGCTTGGGGAAATGACTAAAGCTAAACTTCCTGTGCCTTCTGGCTTTGTTATTTTAGTAGATGCTTTTGATCGTTTCTTGGAAGAAACTGATCTTGTAGCCGAAATTGCTTCTCAAATAAAACAAATGAATTTCCAAGATATTAATTCTATTGACAAGGCCTCTAATGTAATTAGGGACTTAATTAATGACACGTCCGTTCCCGAAGATTTAAAAAAGATATTTGTTAAAGAATTTAAGAAACTTAATTGTAAATATGTAGCTATTAGGTCTTCAGCTACAGCTGAGGATTCTTCTATTGCTTCTTGGGCAGGGGAGTTAGAAACATATTTAAATACAAGTTCTATTAACTTGACTGATAATATTAAGAATTGCTGGTCGTCTTTATTTACTCCAAGAGCTTTGTTTTACGCTTTTGAAAAGAAAGTAATTACCATTGGCGGTCAAAAAAAGATTAGAGCTAATACTTGCAAGAAATTAGCCCATTGCTATCCAGTTGGAGTGGCAGTTGTTGTCCAGAAAATGATTCAATCAGAAATATCTGGGATTGCTTTTACCGCTCATCCGGTCACTCAAGACTTAAATCAAATGGTTATTGAGGTTGGCTGGGGGTTGGGAGAGGCTATTGTTGGAGGAAAGATAACTCCAGATACCTATATTATTGATAAACATAATTGGACTATTATAGATACCAATATTAGCGATCAAGAGATGATGATTGTTAAATCTGGTTCTGGAGTAAAAGAAACTATTGTCTCTGAAAAGGATCAATCAATTCAAAAGCTTGAGAACAAACAAATTATTAAACTGGCCAAACTTTGCCAGAAGATAGAAGAACACTATAAGCATCCTCAAGATATAGAATTTGCTATTGAAAACAATAAAATCTACATAACCCAATCAAGACCGATTACTACGTTATAAAAAAATGGTAAAAATATTAACCAAACCAGCAAATTTGATTGCTAAAGTGCCGGTTTTAGCAAAGAAAGGTATTTGGTTTAAACTTTCTGATATTCCAGGCGCTAGCTATATTTCACTTTTTGCCTTTAATCTTGTTGATTTAATAAATGACTATCCAAAAGTTGGGGCGGGGTGTTATATTAAAGAAGGATTTGTTGAATGGAAAAATGTTGTTGCATCTTACCATTTGAAAAGAGCTCAATTTAATAAAGCCACTGATCTGCTTGCTGGGCATATTCTTGAGATGACACCAGAACATAAAAAGCGACTTAAAAAATACTACTTGTTTGCCCAACAACTTATGGTTGAATCTAAAAAATTTAGGAATCTTAATTTCTCTAAATTTTCTGACACAGAACTTATAAAACGATTTAACAAATTAGCCGACTTGCACAGACAAAATCATTTGTACGGAGGCATTTTAACTTTTCTACCAGACGAAGAACAGCAAAGAGTATCAAATGGAATCATGAATAAAATAAAGGGATTGATTAAAGAGAATAAAGTTAAAATCAATTTAACGCTTGCGTGGAATATAATCACGACTCAAAGGAAAAGAAGCTTCCGCGAGCAAGAAGAAATTGATCTTTTAAAATTTTGCATAGAGATATTCAAAAATAAAAAATTAGGTGAGTTACTTAAAAAAACGAATGATGTATGCAAAACCTTGAAGAGCCGTAGTATTTTATACAAAAAATTAGTTTTTCATTACAATAAATATCGTTGGATTACTTATATGTATTTAGGGCCTGGCTATGGAATAGATTTTTATTGCGATAGGATAAAAGAAAATATTTTGAGAGGATCAAAAAATATGAATAAATTATATTTAGAGGCCTCAAATAAACACAAAGAAATAGTTAAAAGCCAAAAACAACTAATTGAGAAATTAAAACCTAATAAAAAAGATAAAGAATTGTTATTATTTGCAGGGGAGTTTGTATGGTTAAAAGGCTACAGAAAAGATACTTTTTATCATTTATTTTATTCTTATGAACCCTTTTTATGCGAAGTAGCGAAAAGAATTGGAATAGGCAATTGGCAAGAAATTGCTTTTCTTTTCCCTTGGGAATTTAAAAAGGCCCTTATTGACCGAAAATTTACAGAGGATATTTTAAAACAAAGACGTACTCGCAGCCTTTATTATGTTAGCAAAAAAATAATTAAGTTTTATTATGAAAAGGATGTTAAAAAGTTTAAAAATAGTGTACAAATTGAGAATAATATTGGTTTTAGCGATACATTAAGAGGTATGATTGCTTACCCTGGTGTTGCGAAGGGAGTGGTTAAAATCATACAGCGACCAGATGATATGAAAAAAATGAAACAAAATAATATTTTAGTATCTCAAATGACAAACCCGAATTTAGTTCCTGCCATGCGCAAGGCTGCTGCTATTGTTACAAATACAGGAGGACTAACTTGTCATGCTTCTATACTTTCAAGAGAATTAAAAATTCCTTGCATAGTAGGTACTAAAATTGCTACAAAGGTTCTAAAAGATGGAGATCTGGTGGAAGTGGATGCGGATAAGGGGGTTGTTAAGATTTTAAAAAAGAAATAAAAAAATAGCCCAATTGCAAACTTTGTTGCAATCGGGCTTGAGGTATTGTTAGTGATTTTACTCGGAGGAGAAGTGCCGAGTAACGACTCGAAACATTGCTCCCATGATTTTTTCAGCAGTATCGTCAAGATCTCGCTGAAATTGTGACGGCCAGCAATTACTGATTCCGGCGTTGCAGATTTTTTCGATATCTATGCCGAGTTCAAGTATGTGGGCGGCCACATTATCGTCTACGCAGACGAAGAGGTCGTAATCACTGATTTCCAGTGAATCGACCCAACGTCTTTTGTGAGACGATAGATTAAGGCCGATCCGCTTTGCCGCATTGACCATCAAAGGAGAGGCGCCGCCGCCTTTATTGGCGATTTCCAGTATTCCAGCGCTTTCACAGATCATGTCATCCTTAAGGGCATTCCCCAAATACATGTCGAGAACCGCGGCCATCATCGGGCTTCTGTCACTATTGCCCAGACAAACACACAATACTTGCTCAATCATTGTTCCATCCTTTCAAATTTGAATTTCGTTCAATATATTTATTACAATGTTCTACCCTAATTATACACCTAAACTTTAATTTTGTCAATAGTTATGAAAAAAGCATCAAAACAAAAATCTTTATATACTTTTGTTTGGAATGATTGTCAACCTCATTCCACTATAGAAGGAAATATAATTCCATTAGAACATTTTAGGTCAATGATATGGAATCGAATAAATAATGTTATCCAAGTATCAAGAGATAATATGATTTATTGTTATCATTCTATTAAAGATCTACAAAATGACAGAAAAATAGGGAAATGTTTTTTTCAAGAAGATTATGTAAAAAGCTATTTTAAAGAGATTGATAAAAATTATAATATCCAATGGAAAATATTTAAAACTCTTGATACAGCTAATTTTAGGGATTATTCAAACAAACAATTATTATCATTATATAAAAAAACCATTTTACATTGGGGAAAAATGATAAGCTATTTCAGATCAACTCAGGTTGAACCAAACTATTATTTAATCAAAGAATTGAAAAAGGGTTTTTCAGACGAAGAAGCAATAATTTTAATGACGCCTACAGAATTAGATTTAGCGAATAGAGAGGTTCTTGATTGGTTAAAAATTGTAAATAAGCCTTATTCTAAAAACAAACTTTTGAACCATGTAAAAAAATATTCCTGGACAGTAATGAACCATTATAATATTGACGATGTTATTGAAACTCTAACACAACGCTATAATTTTGATAAAAAGCATCCTCAAGTTTATAATTTTGCTGATGAGAAAAGAAAAGTTAAAAAGAAGCAGGACTTACTCTTGAGAGATAAGAAAGATAAAAAAGAATTATCTGATCTTCTCCAAAAGCTTGCTATTTACAGAATGAAAATTAAATCATGCTGGGGCGGATTAGACTTTTACAGAATTAAATTAATAAACGAGATTGCTAGAAGGAGTAAAGAATCAGTCATTGATACTAGTAAATATTACCTTATTAAAGACATCGAAAATCTACTCAATGGAATTTCTCTTTCTTTAGCTGAAAAACAGCAAAGAAAGAAATGCTTTGTTGGATTATGGAAAAACAAAAAAGCACTATATGTGTCTGGAGAAAAGGCAGAAAAACTTGCCAAAAAAGAACTTAGAGAATTATATTCTATAAAAAAGAGCAATCAAATAAAAGGTACTGTGGCCAATCCTGGAAAAACTCAAGGAATAGCTCGTATACTTCCAGCTAATAATGTAGAAAAAACAAGAGAATTAAGGAAGAATTTTGAAAAAGGGCAGATATTATTTACAGGAATGACTCAACCGAATATTATAGATATTGCGAGTAAATCTGGAGCAATTGTTACTGACGAAGGAGGGATGTTAAGCCATGCAGCAATTATTTCAAGAGAATTCAAAATACCTTGTATTGTTGGAACTCACTTTGGAACGCAAATATTTAAAGACGGGGACTTGGTGGAAGTGGATGCGAATAAGGGAGTTGTTAAGATTTTAAAGAAAAATGGATATAAATAGAATAATAAAATCTATTCCTAAAGATTATAGCAAACACGCCATAAGAGACATTTCCCTTTTAACTAATTCTATTTTTGCAGAAACCTATGATTCTATTTTTAAAAAAGAATTTAGCGTAGAATTTAATTCTGTTTTCTGGTTTATAAGGGGTGGCTTAACAAGATTTTATCGTTCTCAATTAGAACACGATAATTTTGCTAAAGTTTTAGGAAAAAGAGCCCTGAGGAAAAAAATAGATTATACAAGAAGCTTGGCTAAGAAGTTAGTAGAATGTACGGATTGGTTTTATGGATTTTTGAAAAAGAATAAAAACTTAGAAGATTTTGTTAAAAATAAAAAGGAATTTGTAGATAATTACAGAATATTTTTTGCTTATCATCAGGCAGTTTATTGGACAGGAGACTATATTTCAAAATTATCTTTGACAGAAAATAAAGAAAAAAGTAAAAAGATTATAAAGATATTAGATGGGGCATATAAATATAATGAGATGGTTGTTCCGGATGCAGAGAAGCATTTTAAGAAGTTGAAAATAGATAGATTTCTTCATGATGAAATAGGAAAAGGTTATAGGTTTTTTTCAGAGAAACAAAGAAAAAAAGGATTAGGTATTTTATTTATAAATGGTAAAAGAACTATTCTCAATTGGAAAGATTCTAAGGAATTAGAAGACTCTATAGAAAAAAGAAATAAAGAGGGCCTAAAAAAGATAAAAGAAATAACAGGTATTACTGCTCAAAAGGGAAAATTTAAAGGAAAAGTTTATTTAGTTAAAGATTTTAAGAATCTAAAAAATGTTAAAAAAGGAATGGTTTTGGTCGTCCCTCAAACCAGACCTCAGTTTAATAAATTTATTAAACAGGCAGGAGCGATTATTACCGATGAGGGAGGATTGCTTTGTCACGCTTCAATGTTAGCAAGAGAATTTAAAATACCTTGTATTGTTGGGACAAAAATTGCTACAAAAGTTCTTAAAACAGGATGTAGAGTAGAAATAGGTTCTAAAAAGGGATTAATAAAGATTATAGAATAATAAAAAAAGACCCACACTATTTTAATGTATGGGTCCTAGAAGAACGATTTCTTCAGTGTCCATTTCAATTTTGAAACCTTCTGCTTCACCAACTCTAAAGTTAAAGATCTCGGTATCAGAAGTGAATTGACTGCCAGCTGCTTGAAGCGTAACTGCATGATCAGCAATCAAGACATTTTGTGGAGTCGGAGAATGTTCTGCAATAATTCTTCTAATTGCATTTCCATTTTCAACTCCATTTTGGAGAAAAATCTCACCTGCTTCTGATTTAAGATATGCGGAGAGCGGTTCATAAAGAAGTTTCCCAAAAGTTCGCCACATTAATTCACCGTTTGGTGCTTTGGGGCTGGGATATAGCGTAGGAAGTTCAATCACTGGAATTTCTACACAATTACCTATTAATATCTGAGCTGTTTGTCGGCACCGTTTTGCCGGGCTTACAATGCACAAATCAAATACTAAATTTCCCAGTTGTTTTCGCCGTAATCGAGCTTGCTCTACGCCTTTTCCCGTGAGACCTCTCTCTAAATCCTTTTGATAGTCAAGAGTTGCGAGAATAGTTTCAAGATCAACACTTTTTTCTGCATTTGCATGACGGAAAAAATACATAGCAACCATATAACACCTCTCATTCTTTGGATATTTCTGTTAATGTGCAAATCCTTACGATAGTTAATTATATCATAATATAATAAAAAGTCAAGGGTTTTATGAAGAATTTAGATAAAATTAAAAAACTACAATGGAAAGAACTAACTCAACGAGATCATGTTCCGCCGCTGCCCGTTTTATATAAGCTGATGACTTCAAGTGATCCCGAAATCAGTTATAAAATTTATGGTTTTAGTATACCTTGGATTGGAGTTTGGGATAATGATAGAGTCGGTTTTTATGGAGAAGAGAAACAACTAAAAAAGGCGTCTAACTGGCTTATTAATGAGTTTACAAAGCCGGTCTTAAGAAAAAAACATTTACAAAAGCTTATCAATCTATCTTTTGAAGCGCGCTCTTTTGCTAAAAAGGAAATAAAAAGCAACGCTCACTATTTTAAGAAGTTAACCGAACTTCAAGGAAGAGGTTTTATTCTAGGCATGGTAACTTGGTTTATTGAAGATTTATACAATGAGGCAAAAAAAATACTAGAAAAATATAATGAAAAACTTTTTGCTGAAGGTTACATTATTGATCAAGCGTTAGCAGAAGTCGTAGATCATGGTCAAATAACTGACTATATCAAAAAACAGAATGCCATTGATAAATTAGCTAAACGTTGGTCAAAAACAAAAATGAATTCAAATGTTTTTAAATCTGAAGTAAATAACTTTTTAGAGAAATATGGTTGGATAGGTTATGACTATACTGGCCCTTTAATGTCTTTTAATGAGGTTGTTGATTACATTAAACAATATAAGCCTAAGAAGAAAGAGAAGAAAAAGAATAGAGGAATTTTTGAAATTTGCAATTTTAGCAGAAAAGAAAAGAACATATTTTCAACTTTAGCCACTATTGCTTTTATGAAAGATTTGAGAAATAGTTCCGACGATTTTATTCACTATCATCTAGATTTGCTATTAAAGTCCGTAGCAAAAGAGCTAAAAGTTGATTCTTATAATTTAAGATTTTTATGGCCGAAAGAATTTGAAGATTTATTAACTACTTTTAAAAATCCAAAACTTTATAGTTCAAAAGAGGCACAACTAGCATATATGAATGGGCCGGAAGATAGTCTTTTTATACGAGGTAAAAAAGCCAAAGAGTTTTTTAATATGCTTAAAAAGAGAAATATATCTGATAATAAAAAAGAAATTAAAGGAATGATTGCCTGGTCTGGGAAAATAACAGGGAAAGTTAAAATTGTAGGAAGTTATAGAGATATGAAAAAGGTAGAGAAAGGAGATGTTTTAGTTTCTCCTATGACTAGTCCTAGAATTATTAATGCTATGCATAAAGCATCCGCGATAATTACTGATGAAGGGGGGTTAACTTGTCATGCCGCTATAATCTCTAGAGAATTAAAAAAGCCCTGTATCGTAGGCACAAAAAATGCCACCGAAGTATTAAAAGACGGAGATTTAGTAGAAGTGGATGCGAATAAGGGAGTTGTTAAGATTTTAAAGAAATATGGAAATTAACAAAAAGAAATATGAATATTGGGGTCAATGGAAGCAACCTCTTCTTTCATGCTGGTTTTGGATGGAATGGAATAAAGTATCGTCTCTCAAAGAACTAAATATTCATAATATAAGATTATACCCATTTCTATATCTTGATGGTCATTTTTGGATAGAACGAATTAATCGTTTACAGTTTTTAAAAATGGCCAAATATATTTTAAAAGAAAAAGAGGTTGAAAAATATACTGAAATCATTGATAAGGTTTTTGAAAAACATAAAAAAGAATATTTAAAAGTTTCAACAATTTCTAGCAAGAACTCTTATGAATATGTAAAACAGCTTTTTGATTTATCTGCTAATATGGCAGCAGTTTGGTCATTCATAACATTCTTTACAGAAAGTCTCGGAGAAGTTGCCGTTAAAAATGGTATTGTTTCTTCAGACAAAGAACTTTTGAACAGGGTTCAGAATATTGCTCCTCAAACGTGGCTAGAAAAACAAAGTTCTGAAATAAAAGATTTTGCCGAAACTTTAAAATCTTTAGGTCTAAATAAAATAACGCTTTCTTATCTCGCTGAAAATAATGAGCTTAAAAATAAAATACAGAAACATGTTAAAGAATTTCTTTGGATCGGATCTCATCATTGGAGAGGAGAGGGATATAATATTAAAAAATGTTTAAATCAAATAAACGAAGCGGTTGAAGATAACAAAAAAGTTCAAACAAGAAAGAGAGCTTCTGAAGATAGCTCTGTTGTTAAACTTATAGCGAAAGGGGCTTATTGGCGAACACATTGTGCAGAACTAACGGATGAGGTAATATACGGGTCACGCAATGCATTGGAATCAATAGGGAATTTAATCGGTCTTGAGTATGAAGAATTAATATATTTAAGCGAACCAGAAATTCTTTCTATAGATAAGAATTCAAATGTAAGCTTGTTAAAGAAAAAGATTAACGATCGTAAAAATATTGGTTATGGTTGTTTAGTCACAGATAGTGGTATAAAAGTAGTAACCGGTAAAAAATTAGAATCATTAATTTTGGAAATGTCTGATAAGAAAAACAATAAAAATATTAATGAATTTTCAGGAGTTGTAGCGAGTAAGGGAATAGTAAGTGGTATAGTAAAAATAATCACATCGCCAGATGATTTTTATAAATTTAAAAATGGCGAAGTCCTAGTGGTTCCCGAAACTGCTCCAGATTTTGTACCACTTATGAAAAAAGCATCAGCTACTATAACCGATCTCGGTGGTATCACATCTCATGCGGCTATTATCTCAAGAGAACTAAAAATCCCTTGCATAATCGGTACAAAAATAGCCACTAAAGTATTAAAAGACGGGGACTTGGTGGAAGTGGATGCCAATGAGGGGGTTGTTAAGATTTTAAAGAAATAATATGCTAAATTTCAATCTTAAAAATGATAAATGGATATTATCTTATAGTCGGCCATACAACATTTTAATGGCTGATTTACAGTACTCCGGTTATCATAAATATGTTGAACAAGAATATGGTTTCAAGATGAGAACTTATAATACTTTTATGATTGATAATAATTGGTTTGTGCCCTCAAGGGTTGCCGATGAACTGGTTAAAAAAATGAAAGAAAAGATAGAAAAAGATGATTCAGCATTAGAGTATTATTATTATTTAACCGAAAAAAGATGTTTAAATTTAGTAAAAGATATAAAAAAAGCAACTAGAAATAGGCAACTTAAAAGATTAAGCAATGAAGAATTACTAAAATTATTATCTACGCTTTTGGATAAAGTATATATAGTTGTACCTCACTTTTGGATTCCCTGGATAATAACAGAGAATAATTTAATTACCGACGAACTGATCAGAATAATAGATAAGGATATAAAGGATAAAGAAAAATCAAAAAATCTTGTTTCCGATTTATTAAAAACTGGAGTTAAGGATAATAATTTAACCAAGGAAATAAAAGAATTAGTTAAATTGAGCAGAAAAATTTATAAAGATTTAAGTGGGGAAGCAAGTATTTCAAGCATAAAAAATATCATAAGAAAAAAATATAGGAAAGAATTTGATAAGCATATTAAAAAATATAGTTTTTTAAATATTTTGTCATTTGAATTTCGTGACCCACATAAAGAAGAATATTATTTGGAGAGGATAAAGGATAACATCAATAATGATAATTTAACTATTCCAAAGCAAAAAGCTAACCCTTTTGAAAACAAGATGGATAAAAGGTCAAAATATCTTTTAGATTGGGCAAGGCGATACGGTTACATTTTGAATGTAAGCGTTGAACAGATTTATTATTCTATCCATTTGATTCACCCCTTGTTTCTAGAAGCGGCTAAAAGATTAAAAGTATCTATTAATGACTTAAAGTATTTATTAATTAAAGAAGTTGAAGAGTCATTGAAAAAAGGCAAGCTAGGGAAAGGTTTGGTAGAAAAAATAAAGCAAAGAAAAAAAGGATATGTATTTTATCTTATTGATCATAAAATAGGAATTTTAATAGGTGATGATTACATAAAAATAAAAAATAGATTTTCGGGAATTCGTAAAGAAAAAGATGTGGAAGAGAAAAAGAATATTCTAAAAGGAGTGATTGGAAATAAAGGTTATGCAAAAGGAAAAGTAAGTATTGTTTTCGGAGGCAAAAAAATAGAAAAAGTTAAAAAGAATGATATTTTAGTTTGTACGATGACTTCTCCTACTTTTGTTCCTGCAATGGAAAAGGCAGGGGCAATTGTAACAGACGAAGGTGGCTTATTATGTCATGCAGCTATTATTTCAAGGGAAATGAACAGACCCTGCATTATTGGCACCAAAATAGCCACTCAAGTATTAAAAGACGGTGACTTGGTGGAAGTGGATGCCAATGAGGGGGTTGTTAAGATTTTAAAAAGAAAGAAATAGTGAGAAAGTGAAGATTGGATTATTTACATTTTTTCGTTTCAAAATGATACAATTAAGTAAAATAAATGATACAATTAAACTAATGATTAAATTAATATGTCAAAACAAAAAATCATTTTAAAGGGAATAGCAGCTAGTAGCGGTATAGTTGAAGGTATTGTTAAGATTGTTAAAGGGATTCAAGATATATCTTCTTTTGAGGAGGGAAATATTCTTGTTGCTGAGATAACTGAGCCCTCAATGGTTATTATGATGAATAAAGCAGCAGCTATTGTTACTGACAAGGGTGGAATAACCTCTCATCCAGCAATAGTTTCTCGTGAACTTGGTATCCCTTGCGTAGTAGCCACTAAAACTGCAACCCAAGTTCTTAAAGATGGAATAAAAGTAAAGGTAGACGGAGCAAAAGGAGAAGTTTATTTAATTTAAGTATTATGATTAAAGAAAAATATCCAAAATGGATAGATGAATTTGCAAAGTCTATTCACAATTCAGTCATAAATGTAATTCCTGCAAGTTGGAGCACTCCAGACTGTTTTAAGCTTGTTTCATATCTTAATGGTTCTTTTTTACAAAAAATCCATCAAGCCATTACAATTATTAAAGAAAAAAATTATTCTAAAAAAGAGATAGCAAAAAGCTTTTCCTGCCCATCTACTCTGCGTTGGACACTTTGGCTTTTTGCTTTAGAATATCAGCACACACAATCAAAAAATAAAGTTCAGTTTAAAGAAATCATGGAATTCTTTGTTGGTATTCTTAATCATATAATGCAAGAAGATGTCTTTTCCTATCGCAGCAATATAGCTCATAATTCCAAAGAAATAGAAGAAATCCTAGAAACAACTCCTTGGATTGCTGCAAGTCCACAAATAACAAGAGAAGTGGGGAAGCTATACACCAGCTCAACTGCACTAGCATTTTCATTATATAAGGATTTTTTTCCACAAGATTCACATGAAGTTTACGGACCCTATACTGCCGAAACTAAGTTTGGAGAAAATACAATCCTTATAATTAAACATTTTCCCAAAATACATCCTGATGAACTTTGGCCAGAATTAAATTATAGATACAAAGATATAAAAATTTTTCAGATAATAAAAGACGTAAAATTTAGATGCGACATGGTCGGCATGCACACTATCTATGAGGGTGATATTATTAATAACACGTTGATGCTTGCTGTTATGATAAATGGTAAATTTATCACTATCAATGAGATAAAATCGACAAGCCAAGAAGTGGCACAGATTGCTACAAACCAATTTCAAGTTTATGATTCTATGTCCCTTGATCAGATTAAGGAAAAATTATTAGAATGGGAGTGTTATCAGTTCTTTAACTTTTTTAAATTAGCTGGAATGAATTGGAAACCAACCAAAGAAATGTTAGAAGCTATAAAAGATAAAAAAGTAGGGGATAGATATGAATTGGAAGAATTTCCTTCATTTGATGAATATACTACTAGCCCAGAATTCGAAATCTATTGGCTTAAAGATTTGTACAAATAAAAAAGTAGAATGTCGTAGTTCTTCACAATAGTTTGAAATAAATAATTTATATTTAAAAATTTTATGAAGATTCACTTTATAGGTATTGGCGGGATAGGCGTGTCTGCGCTTGCCCAATATTATTTGGCAAAGGGCCATAATGTTAGCGGCTCTGATTTGGCATCTTCAGAAATTACGGATTTCTTAAAAAAATCAGGAGCTAAGATTTTTATTGGACAAAATTTGGCTAAAAATCTGGCAAAAGACGTTGATTTAGTAATTCATAGTCCGGCAGTTTCTCTTGATAATCCGGAAATTAAAAAAGCAGAGAAATTAAATATCAAGATTCAAAGTTATCCTAAGGCGTTAGGAGAGCTAACAAAAAAATATTTTACTATTGCGATTTCCGGAACTCATGGCAAAAGCACGACTTCTGCAATGACGGCTTTAATTTTAATAAAAGCCGGACTTGATCCAACAGTAATTGTTGGCACGAAGTTAAAAGAGTTTAATGGAACTAATTTCAGAATAGGGAAGAGCAAATATCTTGTTATTGAGGCCGATGAATGGCAGGCCTCTTTTTTAAACTATTGGCCCAAAATAATTGTTTTAACCAATATTGAAAGAGAACATCTGGATTATTATAAAGATTTAAAGCATATTTTAAAAACTTACAAAGAATATGTAAACCATCTTCCAGAAGACGGGCTATTAATAGCGAATGGAGATGATAAAAATATTCCAAAACTCAAAAAGTTATTGTGCGACAATAAGGTGTCGCGCGATAACTGTAGTCAGAAGTCAAAACCACATCCCAAATCTCAAAAATATAGTTTAAGACAAAAAGAAACAAGGATTCTGAGAAAAATTTTAAAAGTGCCGGGGGAGTATAATATTTATAACGCCTTGGCTGCATTGACAATGGCTCGGGCTTTGAAAGTTCCAGACAAAACTTCATTTAAAGCGCTGTCTCAATACACAGGAGCTTGGCGCCGGTTTGAAATAAAGAAGGGAGAAATCAATGGTAAAAAATTTACAATTATTAGTGATTACGCTCATCATCCCACTGAAGTTAAAGCTGCATTGGAAGCTGTTAGAGAGAAATTTCTTTACCCGCCCAAATTTTCTGGAAGAAAACTTAGGCAGGCGAGTAAAAAAATTTGGTGTATTTTTCAGCCCCATCAGTATCAGAGAACTTTTTATTTATTTAATGATTTTGTTAAGGTTTTTTCCCAAGCGCCGATAGATAAGTTAATAATTACTGATATTTATGATGTGGCTGGCAGGGAAAAAGGGGGAATAAGGAAAAAAGTAAGCTCAGAAAAGTTAATTAAAAAGCTTAACAAGCCCTGGATGATATATTTACCAAAAGAAGAAATAAAAAACCACCTAAAAAGAAATTTAAAGAGTGGAGAAGTGGTAATAATTATGGGCGCAGGCGATATTTACGAGCTTGTTAAAAAGTTTTCCACAATGTAGCTTGCCCTCACACCATAACGAGGACTGGCTACGTCTCCTTTGAGCGCCTTCGGCGCTTTTGTCCTCGTTTGGTTGTGAGGGCTTGACACGATTTCTTAAAAAAGAGAAAATAGATAAAGAGAATAGGTCGATTAAAATAAAATTTTTAACTAACTCTGAAAAACTATGTGGACAATCATTTGGATCGTTGTAGCAGCCGTGGTGGTAGGATTTATAATATACCTTTTTAAAGACAAGATTTTCAAGAAAAAAGAAGAGGGAGGACCTACTCCACCGTCGGTACCGCCCTCAACGCCAGAAGGGCCAACAATGTAAATTTCTATACAAAAAAAGAGCGCAGTTAATTTTTAACCGCGCTTTTTTGTTTGATTTGATACGAATAGATCTTTTTTCAGTCCATATCATTGAGTGCTTTTATCGTAGCTCTTAGGGACTTATTTTGTCTTTCAGAGCTTTCATTGTTGTGCAAGAGAACTTTTATTAAAACACGAATGTTGTCAAGCACGCCGCTTATGTCTTCAGAGTCAGCTTGCAGACGCAGAACGCTGTTTTCTCTAATTTCATTACCCAGTAAAAGATATATATCAAAGATCTGATTGTCTGTTTTTACTTTTTCCAAATTTAGTTTTTCAATTTTGCCAGATCCTCTTCTATTTTCTGATGTCAAGTCCCTGCATAAATCTGCGAGTTGCTCTACTTTCCTTCCTAATTGTTGGTTTTGTTTTAATAGTTGGGTATTAGCCATAATAAGCCCCCCTTTCTGCCTAAGGACCTTCATTTCCAGATTTCTTTTGTTCGGCTCCAGCTGCCGCTTCTTCAGCCGCTTTTTGGGCTTTTTCGCGCTGAATCGCCTCGTAGATCTCCTTTCGGTGAACAGGGATACTTCTCGGAGCGTTGATTCCCAAACGCACCTTGTCTCCCCGGACGTCAACGATGGTGATTTCCACGTCGTCGCCGATCATAATTGATTCATCTTTTTGTCTGCTTAAGACCAACATTTCAAGACTCCTTTCAAATTAACCATTATTTGATTTTAAAAAAACTATTTATAATTATAGTAAATCTATAGAACTTGTCAACCCTCACGCCAAATGAGGACAAAGGCGCCGAAGGTAAAAAAAGAGCGCGGTAGATATTAGTAATCTTCCGCGCATTTGGTTGTTTTTTTGAAAGGTGGTTAAAACCCGTAAACCGGTCTTAACTGATCTTGGGTCGGTAATGTCGGGTAATATTCGTTCCTTGGGCCTCTGTATCCGACACCATCCCTTGTCAACCTTACTTGAATAATTGAGCCGTTACTGTTGGTCACATTTATTGTGACCACGTTCATTTCGGCTCTAATCTGACCGAGTTCGGCTTGCGTTTCTTTTTTCTGCTGGCTCTGGTTGCCGAGTAGATAACCGGCTCCGGCGCCAATCGCAGTACCGATTAGGGTGCTTTTGGTGTCTCCGCCAAGTACTTGACCTCCAAGTGCTCCCGCTCCTGCTCCGAGGAGCGCGCCCGTGTTTGCGTCATTTCCACATCCGGTCGTAACCAGTCCAACAAGAACAACTAACATTATTGAGATGTAACTTTTATGGTTCACAATGAACCTCCTTTCTGAAAAAACTTAATATTATTTATGTGTTAGTTACGTTGTAGCATGTTCGCTCTTGCACCCTCCAGGAAGCCAGATCGGGACAACCAGTCCCAAAATTAATACTTTCCTTTTCACTTTTTGTCTCCTTTCAAAAATTTACCTTAATTTAATTGTCAAAAAACTATTTATAATTATAGTAAATCTATAGAACTTGTCAACCCTCACGCCAAATGAGGACAAAGGCGCCGAAAAAAAGCGCGGTAGATATTAGTAATCTTCCGCGCATTCGGTTGTTTTTTGAATGGTAGTTAGAACCCGCTACTCTCGCACCCTCCAGGAAGCCAGATTGCGCCGATCAGGACAACTAGTCCCAAAATTAATACTTTCCTTTTCATTTTTTTGTCTCCTTTCAAAAATTTACCTTAATTTAATTGTCAAAAAACTATTTCCGATACTTTAACTTAACATATTAATAAATTATTGTCAATACTTAAAAAGTAAAAAAGCCAAATCCAAAAAAAATCGGACTCTGGCTTCAAAGAAGAGTGATGAAACGCCATTAGTTTAGCCCAAATTGGGTTTAAATTAAAGCCAGAACCCCATACTCAACAGAATCTGGCTCCAGAGGTGATGAAAAGCCATCATACCCTTATATTAATTCTTTTAAAGAGCTACTCTTTATTCTAATTATAGAATAGCAAAACAGGGTGTCAAGCCTTGAGCAAATAAAAAAGGGCAGAATATTAATAATTATTTCCGCCCCTTAAGAGGTCTTAGAACTCATATTTCTTAGAAAACCTTTTGCAGCTTCTATAGCTTGAAAATCTTTTCCCGCAAGTGTTCCACCGCTCATGCTTCTTCTCCATAATCTGTCTAAAAAGTTTGTTATCAATTCCTTGTTTTCATCTTTCTTTTCTGCAACCAGCTCTAACAGCTTATCAGCATCCGAATTTTGGCAATCTTTTGAATCTCTCTTCTGGTCAGGTTGTTTTCGTCTTTTTGTCGTCTGCTTCCTTAACTCAGTTGTCTTCTTCTTGACTAGCTGATGAGGCCTATTTTTCAAGGATTTGTCCTGTCCTGCTTTTTCTTTCTTTTTTCGATCTGTTAACTTGGCGCTTGCCTGTTTAATTGATTCAGTTTTCTGTGCCGCCCTGCGTCTCACTTCGGAAGCAGCAAACTCTCTCTTTATTTGGTCTCGCATAGAAGCCATAATTAAACTCCTTTCCCAACATAGGGTTGGTCAGCCATAGGCTGATTTCTTTTGGGTTTAGTTGTTAAAGGACTTCCTTCTATCTTAATGTAATCAAATTTAAAAAGATTTGTCAAATAAATTTAGTTTTCCTAACTAAAAAAACATATATTGTTTGTTTAATAAACAATGTCCCTTCTATATTTTTGAATTAAAAAAGCGTCCCACCTTGGTAGGACGCTTTTGGCTATTAAACTTTCCCTTTCTTTCTTACGGTGCTTTTTTGAAGAGATTGCGTTTTCTTTTGCTTACGTCCATTCTCTAAATGTTCAGGTAGTTTTCTCAATACTTTCCATATCGTTGTCCATTTCATATGGGAAGGCACGGAAATAATGATGTGTCTTTTATTTCCAGTATCTCTTTTCACGGTTATAATGATTTCATCTTTTCCGTTGTTGCTGATAATTGTTCTTTCCCGAGGTGTTTTAGTCATTAAGATTCCCTTTTCTGTTTTTACTTTCCGGTTCTTATTTCATTGTCTGACAACAAAACTTTCACAGCTATTAGCAATCCGGTGCTCTAATCCACACAAACTTCTCCTTTCCTTGATTATTCTTTTTCCTTATTTAGTTCTAAATGAGCTATTTTTTCCAGTAGTTGCAGTATAGCATGCCACCCCAAACCCGTCAAACTTTGCGCTTTCCAGCCTTCGGCTGGTCAGCTGTAGGCCGAGAACTTTGAGTTTTTCTCATCGGGTGTTTTCAAATAAAGAAAAGTTGTATATAATAGGTTTAATGGATAGAACGCTTAATATAGAGGCAGTAAAATGTCTCAATAAAAGCATTAAAGTTTCTGGATGGGTTAATTCCATAAGGTCGCACGGAAAGATTATTTTTATTGACCTTCGGGACAGAAGCGGGATTTTGCAATTGTTTTTTCAGCCCTCGGCTGACCAGCCTAAGGATGGTATTCCACGAAACGAGAAAGTATATGAGCTTGCCAAAGAGCTTCGGCCAGAGTGGGTGATAGAAGTAATAGGAAAAGTTTTCTCCCGTCCTCCAAAAATGATAAATCCCAAGCTTGAGACAGGAAAGATAGAGGTTTCCGTAGAAGATTTAAAAGTTTTGTCTAAGGCAAAAACCTTGCCTTTTTCTATTGAAGGGGATGGTTATGAAATTAACGAAGAGAAAAGAATGCAATACCGCTATTTGGATTTGAGAAGAGAAAGAATGAAAAAGAACTTGATAATGCGCCAAAAAGTTATTCAGTTTATGAGAGATTTTCTACAGAAAGAGGGCTTTATTGAAGTAGAGACCCCGATTTTGACAAAATCCACCCCAGAGGGCTCCAGGGACTTTATAGTGCCTTCCAGACTGCAGCCAGGCAAATTTTATGCTTTGCCCCAGTCGCCCCAGCAGTACAAGCAATTATTACAGGTAGCGGGCATTGAAAGGTATTTCCAGATTGCCCGTTGTTTCCGAGATGAAGATTCTCGGGCTGACAGACAAGCCGAGCATACTCAATTAGATATAGAAATGTCTTTTGTGGAACAGAAAGACGTGATGAATTTAACAGAGAAGTTGTTTATCGGGCTTGTTAAAAAATTGTATCCAGAGAAACGAATTCAAGAAATTCCTTTTCCTAAAATTTCATATGAAAAAGCAATGAAAAAATATGACATCGATAAACCCGATTTGCGCAAGGACAAAACAAATCCAAATCTTTTGGCTTTCTGCTGGGTAATTGATTTTCCTTTTTTTGAGAAAGATAAAAAGAACGGTTGGACCTTTACCCATAATCCTTTTTCCGCTCCAAAGCCGGAATTTGCGAAAGATTTACTTAATAAAAAAAACATAAAGAATATTTTAACCACTCAGTATGACATTATATTAAATGGTATGGAAATAGGGGGCGGTAGTATAAGAAATCATATGCCAGAAGCACTTGAGGCAGTATTCGAAATAATCGGTTATAAGAAAGAAGAAATTAAAAATAAGTTTGGCCATATGTTAAGGGCATTTGAATATGGAGCTCCGCCTCACGGCGGGATTGCCCCGGGAATTGACAGATTTTTAGCTATTTTGTTTAATGAGCCAAATATCAGAGAAGTTATTCCTTTTCCTAAGACCGGCGACAGCCGCGATTTAATGATGGATGCTCCCTCGGAAGTAGCTGAGGAGCAGTTAAAGGAATTGAAAGTTAAAGTGATTAAAAAGAAGAAAAAATGAAAGATAACAAGAAATTAAAAATTTTCTTAGTTTCTTTGGTTTTAAGTATGCCTTTTTGGTGGGGGATTAATAGTTTGGAAAAAAACTTAGGAGATTTTTGGTTTTTACAGGAAATAACCAAGAATTCTCAGATATTTGCTGCCCAGATAAATCAGCAAATTTTGGAAAAGGAAATAAAAAAAGCAGAATTAGAGAAATTGCAGACAGAACGTTTAAAGAATTTGGAAATTGAGGCAAAAGCTGTTATCTCAATTGAAATTGACAGCCAAGGCAATGAAAAGATTTTATTTGAAAAAAACTCTCAACAGCTCCTGTCTATTGCTTCTTTAAGCAAACTAATGACAGCTTTGGTAATTTTTGACCTTGATGAGACCTATAATCTTTCCCAATTAATTACAATAACCAAAGAAGCGGTTGAACAAGAAGGCAATTCTAAATACGGCGACCTTAAAACAGGGGAGAGTTTGTCAGTTGAAAACCTCCTTTATATTATGTTGATTGAATCAAGCAATGATGCTGCCCTTGCTTTGACTGAGCCAATTAGGAAAAAGGGATTTGTTGGATTAATGAATATTTATGCTAAAGAATTAGGACTCAAAAACACTTATTTTGTTAATCCCACGGGCCTTGATCCAGACGATTCTCGCAGTTCCCCTAATTACTCAACCGCTGAAGACCTGGTTAAACTTACAAAATATGTATTGAAAAATTATCCTCAAATTTTTGAAATCACAACAAACCAATCATATGAAGTTTTAATGCCGAATGGTTTGACTCACCATTTTATTTCAGAAAACACCAATAAGTTTTTGGGAGAAACACCGGGCATAATCGGAGGAAAAACCGGCTGGAGTTTTTCAGCTGGCGGCTGCCTGCTTTTAGTGACGGACAATCCAAAAAATAATAGTTATTTTATTAATATTGTTTTGGGGGCTAAAGACCGTTTTAACGAAATGCGAAAAATAATAAACGCCTTAAACGGTGCAGAGTAAGCTGCAATAATAAAATGAATGAAATTACCATAGATATTATTAAAATTTTCGCCCTAGGGGCTTTGAGTTTTATTCTGGCTTTTTGGTTAACTCCTGTTCTTACTCATTTTTTGTACAAGTACAAGCTTTGGAGAAAAGATGTAAGAACTAAATCAATAGATGGTAAAGAGCTTACTTTTTTTCAGAAATTCCATGCTAAAGAAGAAAGATATGTTCCGAGATTTGGAGGATTGCTTATTTGGGTAACTACTTTAATTTTAGCTGTTTTCTTCCTTTTGTTTTCTAATACTAATATTTGGTGGCTAAAAAAAATGAATTTCTTAAGCAGGTCTCAAACCTGGCTGCCTATTTTTGCTTTGTTTGCGGCCTCTGGGGTTGGATTGCTGGACGATGTTTTGCAAGTTTTTAAAAAAAGAAAACCAGTCTCGCTGCATCTAGGCGGGTATATTGGGGGCGGCTTAAGGTTAAAATACAGATTAATTTTAGTTGCTTTAATTGGATTAATTGGCGCTTGGTGGTTTTATTATAAACTCGGTTACAGCACTATTCATGTTCCTGGAAACGGGGATTTTTTTATAGGGGCTTGGTATCTGCCTCTTTTTATCTTAGTGATGATGGCAACTTACAGCGGGGGAGTAATTGATGGTTTAGATGGTTTGGCTGGAGGAGCTTTTGCCTCAATTTTTGCGGCCTTTGCCGGAATTGCTTTGTTCCAGGGGTCGATTAATTTAGCTGCTTTTTGCGCTGTAATTACCGGAGCAATTTTAGCTTTCTTATGGTTTAATATTCCGCCGGCAAGGTTTTATATGGGAGAGACCGGCATATTGGGGCTTTGTTGCGCGCTAACTGTGGTTGCTTTTTTAACTGATTCTGTTTTGGTTTTACCAATAATTGGCTTTTTGTTGGTTATTGAGTCCGGCTCAGTGATTCTTCAGCTTCTTTCTAAGAAATTTTGGCATAAAAAGATCTTTTTAGCAGCTCCCATTCATTATCACTTTGAAGCCAAGGGCTGGCCTCATTACAAGATTACGATGCGATTTTGGGTTATGGGCATAGTGATGGCTATGATAGGGGTTGCTATAAGATTGCTTGGATAGTAATTCTTAGAAAAGCAAAAAGGGACAAGATTTATTCTTATCCCTTTTTTGGTTTTTGGAGCTGTTCTTCAAGTTCTTTAATCTTCCGAACTATTTTACTGCCATGATTTTTCTTGGCAACTTTTCTTATAAGTTCCTCTATTTCTTGTTGCATTTTTGGTTCAGAATACATAAATTTCATATCAAGCAATTTTTTAAGTTCTGCTTCATAAAGATTCAGTTTTTTGAGTAATTTGAAGGCCTCTCTCCTTAAAGACGGAATTTGTTTGATGATATTTATCAGAATATGCTTTGCTCTACCCTTACGAAGTTTGCCATTTTTTATCATCGCAAATAGTTTTTTCTTTGCTTCATCAAAAAAACTGGGAACAGAATCTATGGCATCTGATAAATCTTCAGGATTTGCTTCTTTTAAAAACATTTGCAAAAGTTCTTCCTGAATGAATTCCGGACCATTTGTTAATTCATAGATGTCTATCAATGTTAGTTCGCCATTAGCTTTAAGCTTTTCCCATGCTTTTTTTTGGACGAATTCTTGCTCAGAATACATGATAAGCCAAATAAGGTCTTCTGTTGATAATCCTTTCCATAAATTCTTGAGCTCCAGTCTATTTTTAGAGCCTGGATGTTTTTCTCGTCTGCGTATAGGCATTATATTCTCCTTTTAAAGAACAATGTTTAGTTATGATTTTATTTTAGGACATATTTACCTTTATGTCAACGCTTTTATTCCATAGAAATCTCTGCTATAATTATATCAATGATTGGCAAAAAAGTAACCATAATGGGATTGGGATTGCACGGCGGGGGAGTTGGAGTGGCTAAATTTTTCGCTAAACAAGGAGCTAATCTTCTTGTGACTGATTTGCGGACAAAAAAAGAATTAATGCCGTCTCTAAAAAAACTTGAAGGATTGCCGATTAGGTTTGTCTTGGGCAAGCATAGAAAGCAAGATTTCACCAATACTGATTTAATTATCAAAAATCCTGGGGTTCCCGCTGATTCTCTGTATCTTAAAGCTGCCAAAAAACATAACATACCAATAAAAACCGATGTGGGTATTTTCTTTGAGTTATGCGTGGCTGAGATTATTGGAATTACTGGCACTAAAGGTAAATCAACTGTTGCCACTCTTGTTTACCTGCTTTTAAAAAGCAAATATCCAAATACTATTTTAGCTGGGAATATTGGTGTTTCTCCCTTAGGGGTTCTTTCTAGGGTAAATAAAAATACAAAAATCATTTTAGAGCTTTCCAGCTTTGAGCTGGAAGATTTAAAGAGAAGTCCGCATATAGCTGTAATTACTACTCTTTTTCCAGACCATTTGAATAGATATAAGAATTTTAGAGATTATATCAATGCCAAGAAATCAATTTTCAAATATCAAGAAAAGGATGATATTTTAATTTTAAATTACAATAATTCTGAAACAAAAAAACTTTCTTCAGAAGCCCGTTCTAAGGTTTATTTTTTCAAAGATTCTAACGTTTCAGCTGCTATTTCTGTTGCTAAACTTTTTAAAATTTCTAAAAAAGATATTAAAAAAATTCTTTCTGATTTTAAAGGTGTTCCTAACAGGCAAGAGCTTGTAGCTGTAAAAAGAGGAGTAAAATATATTAATGATACTACCGCTACTACGCCCCAGTCGGTAATATTGGCTGTTAAAACTTTTAAAAAGAGATTTCCTAAATCAGAAATCATTCTTATCGCTGGGGGAGTAGATAAGAAGCTAAGCTACAAAAATTTGGCAAAAGAAATCCAGGAAAATATTGCTCATCTTATTTTATTGCCAGGTACGGCTTCTAACAAACTCAGAAAGGAACTTGGTTCTTTTTTCAAGGAACCGAGTTCCTTTAAGGTAAAATCGATGAAAGAAGCAGTTAAAAAGGCAAGGAGCTTAGCTAAAAAGGGTGATGTTGTTTTGCTCTCTCCGGGAGCCGCTAGTTTTACCCCGTTAGAGGTTACAAAGACAAAGAAGAAGCACAAAGCCCCCAAACCTCTAATGGGGTTTAATTTATTTAAAAATGAATTTGATAGGGGAGAGCAGTTCAATAAAAATGTTAAAACTCTAATTTCTAATGTTAAATGAGAACTAAAAAAAAGTCTCATTCCTCCGCCAGCCGGCGGATTGATTATGGCTTAGTCATTGTGGCGGCTGCTTTAGTAATTTTAGGGATTTTGGTTTTAGCTAACGTTTCAGCATTTTTTTCACAGGAAAAGTTTGGCAGAACAACTTATTATCTTTTTCACCAGATAACTCATGGATTAGTTGTGGGAATTATATTGGGTTTCATTGCTTTCAAAATCCATTTATCGTTCTTTAAAAAATGGGCTTGGGTGTTTATTTTGATAAATTTGGTTTTTATGGCTTTGGTTTTTATCCCTGGGTTAGGTATTATTGCTGGCGGCGCGCCTCGCTGGCTAAATCTTAGATTCGCTTCTTTCCAGCCATCTGAGTTTTTAAAACTTACTTTTATTCTTTACCTTTCTGCATGGCTGGCTGGTAGAACGGGAAAAAGATTATTGAAAAAAAATTGGAAGTCCACCTTGATTCCTTTTTTCATGATTTTAGCGGTTATTGCCGCTCTTTTAATTAAACAATCAGATGTCAGTACCTTGGGAGTGATTGTTTTTGTCGCTCTTTTAATGTATTTTTCAGCGAATACCCCTTTTTGGCATACTATTTTGATGTTTGCGATTACAGGCGGAGGAATGCTGGCTTTAATAAGGTTTGCTCCATATAGAATGATGAGAGTTCAAGTTTTATTGGGATGGATAAAAGACCCAATGGGAATAGGTTATCAAATAAAACAGATTCTAATTGCCGTGGGGTCTGGAGGAATTTTAGGATTAGGTCTTGGAATGTCCAGTCAAAAGTTTGGATTTATTCCCCAAACAATGTCAGATTCAATTTTTGCAATTTTCGCTGAAGAGATGGGATTTATCGGATCTTTGTTTTTGATTTTTCTTTTTTTAGTTTTTCTTTGGAGAGGGTTTAAAATTTCTAAAACATCTCAAGATAGATTTTCTCAACTTTTTGCTATAGGTATAAGTTCTTGGATTTGTGTTCAGGCCTTTATCAATATAGGAGCGATGATTGGCATTTTACCATTAACCGGCATCCCTCTGCCTTTTATTAGTTACGGCGGCTCGCATTTAGTTGCGGAACTGATAGGTGTGGGGATATTATTAAACATTTCAAAGAAGTCATCTTAACATATTAACATGTTAACATTCTAACATTTCGATGACTTCGTTGTCGTCTTCGCATTGTACGCTAATATGTTTATATGTTAAAATATTAAAATGAAAATCCTTTTTACTGGCGGCGGTACTGCCGGACATATTTTTCCAATAATTGCTATTATCAGAGAAATAAGGAAAAAATATCCCTATGGAGATTTTGAGTTTTTTTATGTTGGCCCTAAAGACAAATTTGCGGCAGATCTTTTTTCTCAAGAAAAAATTGAAGTAAGAACAGTCTTAGCT
>SDBS01001215.1_pt1 | contig 26317 bp, 20 predicted proteins | sample 2277091 | NCBI WGS metagenome assembly SDBS01 (sample SAMN10404972, study PRJNA504765) | marine sediment metagenome | isolation source: marine sediment core GS10_PC15, 163 cmbsf | place: Arctic Ocean: Southern Knipovich Ridge | collected 2010
TTAATATCCGTAATTATTCCTGTCTATAACGAAGAAAATTCAATTAAAGATGTTATAGAAAGAATCCCTAATCATCTCAATTATGAAATTATTATAGTTGACGATGGCTCAACGGATAATAGTATTTTAAAAATAAAAGAACTTGAACAAGAAAATATAAGAATATTGCAGCATCAGAAAAATCTTGGGTATGGAGCCGCTTTGATAACAGGATTCAAAAACGCTACTGGAGATATCATAATTACATTGGACAGCGATGGTCAACACAAACCTGAGGAAATCGAGAAAATGATGGAACCAATACTTCAGAATAAAGCTGATGTAGTGATTGGGTCAAGATATTTAGGTAATTGCGCCTACAAAGTTCCACTTCTTACTCGAATTGGAGAATATTGCGTCAATATCTGTATTTTGACTTTATTTCGCCAAAAAGTAGGGAATAACCAAAACGGATATCGCTGTTTTAGAAAAGAAATCTTAAATCTGTTAAGTGATAACATTTACGTTGGAATGGGATTTACTACTGAATTCTTATTTGAATGTGCGTACAATGATTTAAAAATTCTTGAAGTTCCTATAAGTCTCAGACCGCGCGAGCATGGAACATCTTATGTTGATTTACTAAAAATATTTAAATCAATCATTAACTGTATCGCAATCTATTATTTAAAAAGGTCCAAACTTAAAATCAACACTTCTTTTATTAAAAGTTCGATTAATACCCTTCTTAAATTACTCTACCGAATTAAAAATCCTTGTCATTGATAGATATATAATAAATAGTGCTGTTTTGAACAAGTAGAGGCAAATTTATTTGGGTTGAACAAAAGCTTTCCATATGATATTGGTCATTAATTCTGCAATTTAAATAATAATAATGAATTCTCCTCTAAGGAACCAATATGTTCACTTAATTCACCGATGTTACTATAATGTTTCTCTCTCAATTTTAAAAAATCAAGATTTATTCTATTTTTAACAACAAGGTCAATAAAATAATACAAATTCGTTTTGTATTGCCACCGTACATATGAATAAGGATATTTAATCCCTCTAATATAATTTGGATCGTCTAATCCCCCATCATAAATATTAAATTGAGTAAGCTCATATTTTCTTTCAATTTTACATTCTTTTAGAAAATTTATATTTTCATTTGCTCCCGGTGAAATTAAAGCTATATTTACGCTTGAAGGTATCCGCTCATAGTTTTTTTTAGATGATACAAATACTTCTGCTCCTGAAGAGGCAAATAATTTCTTTAAAAGAGTAATAAAGAAATTTTTTCCAATTAATAATACTGTTTCACCTAATTTCGGATTAATTCTACGTATGATATTCATTGCATGTAGAGCATAAGGTAATATGAATATTAATCTATGGTTGTCTTCGTTTGGAATTTTCACCGTTAAATTTGCTGATATTTCTAACTCTAGCTCTTGATTGGGAGAGAAATATCCTAAAAAATCTCCAATCTTATAATTATATACCTCCTTCCCTATTTCTCTTAAATTACCTGCACAGAATAGTGGTTTATTTAATAAATCTTTATTAAATAAAAGATCATCTGGTTGATTTGAGAATATCGCATATTTATTTACGATTTTAACCGGATCTAATGTTGAAATTTTCATGAGAAAGCTGATCATTCTTGATTCAATTTTATTGGTCTTTTGATTTTTATACTTTCAATTGTTTTAAACACTAATTCCATTGCTTGTAAAGCATCATCTTCAGTAACCAAAGCTGTTGATAATCCTAAATTAGTTAAAATTACAGTATTTAACTCATTTCGGTGTCCTTTATCTTGCTCATTTAATAGAATGTTTCCAAAACCAAAACCAGAGGTATTCATTTTTGTAAAATCATCAATTATTATTGCTGAATCTCCAGAATATATTTCAATACGTTCTTTAGGCATGTCTGGACCATTTAAATCTGTATATATTAAGTTAGCTATGGATTCATTTTGAAATCTTATCATAACGACACAACTATCGTATACATCTGTGTTTTTATGACTCATTGCCCCTCCTAGAGCAAAAATCTCGATCGGTTTTGAGTTTATTAAATATAGAATTAAATCAATAAAATGACAAAATTCACCAATAATTGGACCTCCCCCAGTTTGGGGATCAAATACCCAATGGCTTCCTGGTATGAACGCGCTAGCAATTCGATAATTTACTATTATTGGATTTATGCGTTCTTTAATTAATTTCTTAACATTAATTATAAGTGGACTATATCTTCGATTAAATCCAATACAATAATTTAAATTAGAGTTTCTAGCCGTATCGTGCACTTCAAGGCATTCTTGATAAGTAATTCCCATCGGTTTTTCAACATAAACATTTTTTCCCGCTTTAAGAGCTTCAATTGCGAATATTGCATGGGTATGATGTTGAGTATAAATAAAAACGGTATCAATATCTGGATCTCCAAGAATTTTTTTGTAATTTGTCGTTACATAATCAGGTCTATATTTATTTTTACAAATATCTGCAGATTTTTGCGATTTAGTCGCTATCGCTTTTATTGTGCAATTTTTATTTGATAACAAAAGAGGTAAATGGGTTCCTTGAGCGAAACTGCCACATCCTATTAAACCAACTATCAATTTTTTATTCTGATGTTTATTTACACTCTCAAATTGATCAATGAGCTTAACCTTGTTATCTCCTGAAAATTTCAATAATATTGTTATATTGTTTATTGGATCCTCTTCTAAATTTTTATAAGCATTTTCTGCTTTTTCAGCAGGAATAATATCAGATATCAATGGAGAAACGTCAATTTTTTTCTCTGAGAGTAATTTTAAAAATAGCTCCATATTTCTTTGTTCTGTCCAAGGCACTAAATTTTTAGGATAATCAAAACCTTCAAATTCATAATATGGGTCATATCTACCAGGTCCATATGATCTTGAGATCAAAAGATCAGCTTCTTTATAATATAACTTATTTCTATCAACACTAATTGGAAAGGCACCTAACATTACGATTTTTCCTTTATTTCGGACTAATGAAATCGCATCATCTAAGGGTTTCGCTGATTTAGATGTAGCACAAATTATAACTGTATCTAATAACTTACCGTTTGTGAATTTATTGACAAGATTTTCGCTGTTATGATAATTCGGATTACAAATATAATTAGCACCTAACTTTCTAGCCATATTTAATCGTTTATTAATTAAATCAACTGCAATTACTTTAGCACCATTTGATTTTGCTAATTGAATTGTGATCAAACCAATTAATCCTGTTCCAATTACTCCTACAAATTCTCCAGCTACTATATTTGCTCTATGAATCCCATGGAGAGCTATTGCTCCCAATGTTGAAAAAGCAGCTTCTTCTAATGAAACATTTTCTGGAATTTTACATGTTAAATTTTTAGGTGAAAAAATAAATTCTGCATGACTAGAACCAGCACAGGCTACTCTATCTTGTGGTTTATAAAAATCATCATTAGATTCTACTACTATTCCTGAGCAACTATAACCCAAAGGTGAAAAATCTGAGAGAGGATTCTCGAAATTTTTCAAAATATTTTTTTCTTTATAAATTTTAAATAGTTTTAGCAATCCTCTTAACGAATGCCTTTTTAATTCGTCAAACATTTTCCTGCGTAAATATTTTGACGAAATAAATTGTTTAATTATAGAGGAACTATACAATCGTTTCCATTTTATTGCTGCTAGTTCTGTACCGGAACTAATCAATGCAAAACTGGTTTTTACAATGCTTCCTATTGTTTGTAGTGAAGGATCTCTGACTTCTTTTAAAACTACTTGTCCTTGTGGATTAATATAGAGTTTTTTCATAGGAATAGAGATTAAATTTATTGTACTAAAAGTTCTTTTAGCTGATGAGTATATAAATAAGCTTTGCTAAAAAAATATTAGTACTAATTTTATTGGTTAACAATACTAAATTCTGTAGTGAGACTCACGCTATTTTTGAAAAATTTTCAAATATCTGTATCTTTAGAACCGATATTTGGTGAGTTTCTCCATATTTAGGAGCAATTTCGGCTTTTTCCAATTTAATTTTAAAAATCGAATTACAGGAAATGTTTAGCATTATCTCTTTATTTATGAGGACACTGTTCTTTTCTTTTAAATCAACATTTAATGATGTTCCTTCAGGAAAATGATAATTTAATTCTATTTTGTGTTTTTTTTTATCATTTTTTCTACTTTCTGGTTGAATTTTGTCTTTAATAATAATAGATTTTAAATTTTTTGAAGCCAAGAACAACCTTTGAACTATAAATCCGCTATACCCATTATGATTGCATAAAATTTGAACCAAATCATTACTCTATGATAATAGAGATAATAATTCCCAGAGAATTAAGATGTCATATTATTCTTAATAAATAATGGTTTTATTACGCTCTATACCGGAATCAACTTTTTTAACTTGTTAGAATTTCAAAATACAAATTAGAGTACGATAAATCTTAGTTTTTAGGGAACAGAATAAGATAATTATGCTTTCGCTCGGAGTTTCCTTTGTAGATAATATTCCGAATTATTAACAATTAAGTATTGAAGGTCTAAAAACAAGTTATTAGTGTAGAATCACCTTATGATAAATATTTAGATAAATATTCGTTTCCAATCATTTTTTGAAGTTTTAATTCAATTATTTCAAAAGGATAAAGATTTCTTTCTATTAGTTCATCCTTGGTTGAATAAATTGTAATTCCAAGCTTTGCTAATATTATAATAAGGTTACAAAAACTTCTAGCGTCCACCCACCATGATTTTGCATTTCCTATATTTCCAAAGTTCAGCAAAGACAATTTTTCATTAATTTCCCAGAAATAATTCCTTATAAAGAAGTTCTTCTTTAGATCTATTCTAGTTTCAGCAACTCTTGGATCTAGAGGATTTACTCTTACCATAATGACCTCTTTTTCGTAATTTTTACATCTTAAATAATAGCTCTCATTTACTTTAACTTTTACAGGAAAATCACCACCCATAATATCTTCAACGAAATGATATTGTGTTGTTGGCCCTAAATCAATACCAATTCCTAGTATTTTACCTTTTAGATGTATTAATTTAGCCCATGGTGAACATTTTCCAAATGCATCTCCACATAAATGATGGCTCTCTGTTAATTGCTTTGAAAATTTACCATAAGCAGTCATAGAATGTGTAGGATGGATGCTTCTATGTATCCCCTTAAAATTTAAAAAACTTGAGGGGATTGCTCCTAATGTAATAGGAGATTTCTTTACATCGAAAATATAAGATTTGTCCAGGCAAGTGTTTAGCATAGAGCCTTTTAATGGATAGGTAGGCAAAAGTAATGTTCCATCATTACCTATTACTTTTAGTATTCCATTGATAACGGTCTTTGCACCTCCTTGAACATAACCAATACTCTTTAAGGAACTATGCATCAAAACGACATCACCATTAGTTATCCCTATTTTGGATAAGTCAGTTATGATTCTTGAAAGACTTATTAATTCTGCTTGAGATTTTAATATGAATTTTCGATGTCTCTTTTTTATATTTCTGATAGGAAGTAAAATAACTTTAATCCATTTTTTGAGGTCTAACATATTTCAAAATTTAGTTTATTTTAAAAAATACTTATTTGTTACCTTATCATAATGTTAGTATTAAAAATAAATTTTTAAGTATTAAACTATAAAGTTCTCCAATCAGCACCAAAACCTTAATACTAATTATTTAAAATGATTAATCAGAACTTAAATTTAGAATAAAAATGACTATTTATACAAAATTAATAACGACAAGAAATTTTATTAGTGCATCAAGAAATTATGACAATCTTAAACTTATTTATACACACTTGAATTTAAAAATAAATAAAATTTCGGATGATCTATTTCATTTAACAGAGGCTATTAATTGGTTAAAAAGAGCTCAAGACATAACTCCTAATGGAGGTGTATCATGGGGTTATTCACTCATCAATGGATGGCAACCTTCTTATCCCGAAACAACAGGTTATATTATTCCAACTTTTCTTGATTTTTATGATTTGAGTAATTCTAAAGAGGTTTTATTGCGAGCAATAAGAATGGGTGATTGGGAAATCCTTATCCAATTAAAATCCGGAGCAATAAGGGGGGGAATGGGAATACAAAAATACCCTAGCGTATTTAACTCGGGTCAAGTAATTTTTGGTTGGAATAGATTATATCAAACTACAAACGAGGAAAAATATTTATATTCTGCAAAAAAAGCTGGCGATTGGTTAGTAAAAATCCAAGATGATAATAGAAAATGGAGTAAACACACATATATGAATATTCCTCATGCATACCATTCAAGAGTCGACTGGGCATTATTATATTTATATGAAATCACAAATGAACAGAAATATAAGAAAACAGCTTTTAAAAATATTAAATGGATAATGAATCAGACAAAAAACAATGGGTGGATTAAATTTATGGGTTTTACGCAAAATGAAGAACCTTTTACTCATACAATTGCTTATACATTAAGAGGTTTAATAGAATGTGTTAAATATGTTGATGATAAGCTAAAATCTCTTATTCTAAACCACCTATTAACCGTAAGTTCTAAAATTATCTCAAGCTTTAAACAATTAAGTATTATCCATAAAACAAAGCATAAATTCTTACCAGCAAGATTGAATAGTGATTGGAAATCAAATGTAAATTTTAGTTGTATTACAGGAAATATACAGTTGGCAATAATATTTTTAGAACTATTTAAAATTATGAAAATACATAAATTTCGAAAAGTTGCGTTATATCTAATAGAACAAGCTAAATCAATTCAATTGAGAAACATTAACAACCCAAATTTAAACGGAACTTTTACAGGCTCATTACCATTGTGGGGTAATTATCAACCTTTTAACTGCCCGAATTGGGGTACAAAATTCTTTTGCGACGCCCTAATGATGAAAATGCATTTGAATCTATAGCAATTAAATAATAATTTTGCATTATTTTTTGGAAGTGTAGGTATTTCTTAAGTTAGATCACACATATCAATCTCTTTTAAAATGAGGAATAATATAATAAAATACATAATAAGATTAATGATATTTAAATGCTCTATAACATTAGGTTTCGATCTATTAAATTTATTAATTATTTAATGAATAAAGCCAATTTTAATAATCTTCAAGATATATTTCAAGAAATATTACTTAAAATATTAAAAATCTTCAAAAGATATCAAAAAGAAAAAAAACAAAGACTATTAGTAAAATCTCATTTCAAAAAAAAATTTTTACTGAATTTTTTTAATGAGTATAATGAGTATCAAAAATCTTTTAAGAAATTGATTATTGCCAATAATCCTTTTTTTTCTAATAGTTCAAATATAAATACCCTTTTCAAGCAAACGATGTTAGAACAAAGATCATCTCTCTGTAAGGAAATTATTAATAGAGCGAGCTTGATAATCGATAACAAATATCAAATCTTTAATGTGAAACATCAATTTAAAGATAGCGTTTCTTGGTTCTATAGCTTTTATAAAGATTTTCATTGGCTTTTGAAAAAATCAAATAATATTAATTATATTATAAATTCCGAAGACGATATCGATATAAAATATTGCCTTCGTCTTAATTATCATAATGAATTTGTTACTTTAGGATTAGCTTATTTTCTTACTACAGAAGAAAAATATGCTGTAAAATTCAAAGAATTGATAATCGATTGGATAAATAAAAATCCACCTTTAGTAGGTGTAAATTGGATTGATTCATTAGAAATCTCCCATAGAATTTTCAATTGGCTTATATCTCTAACTCTTTTCCTCGATTCTCCAACAATTGATGAAACAGTTTATAAATATATAGCAAAATCGCTAATTCAACAAATCTATTTTATCAAAATCAACATAAATAATTTTTCCTTTAACCACTCTATTGGTGAAAACATTGCTGTGTTCTTTTTCTCCCACTTTTTTAAACAATTCAAAATAATTAAAAACTGGTATGAAAACGCTGTAAAAAATATTAAATTTCAAATCATGCGCCAAATTCAAAATGATGGTGTACATATTGAACAATCTACTCATTATCATTGTTTAGTATTAGAATTATTTCTTTTAATGCTAATAATTGATCCCCTCTCTTTGAATATTATCGAGAAAAGAAAAATTAAAGATATGGTATTCTTTTTAGAATTTATCTTGAAACCAAATAGAGAATTACCTCTTATTGGGGATTCTGATGATGCTCATTTCATTCCTTCTATTTTTATGATAAATAATATTAATCCATATGAAAGTTTAATTAATTTTGCTCATGTTATAATTAATCAAAATACTTTAGAAGCTCAATCCAAAGAATTGTTCCCATTATTTTCGCTTTTGGCAGGTTCTCAAATATATCAAAATAAATCGAATAAGGACAGCAATAAATACTATTATTACTTTAAAGATTCAGGGTATCTAATATGCCGATCTGGTTGGAATCTACAATCTAATTATTTTCTTTTTGATATGGCACAATTTTCACCATTTAAAGCTGCCCATGATCACTGTGATATTTCGAATTTTATTTATTCATATCAAGGAAAACCTTATTTCATAGACTCAGGAACATATATGTATAATATACCGAAGCAAAGACGTGATATTTTTAGATCTTCCAAATCGCATAATATTCTAACTATTAATAATAAAGAACAAGCACGTATGGTAAATCATTGGAGTTGGAACGAAAAACCCGATGTTATTAGAAAGTTTTACATTATGAATAAAAAATATATTGCTATAGTATCGCATAATGGATATGATAATTTTCTCGTACAAAGAAAAATAATTTCAAATTTTTCAATTGATAAAATTATTTTATTAGATAAGATTCAATCTAATGTGCCCTCAGATGAGGAAATGGAAATAACGATTTATTATCATATTCCCAATAATGTTTCAATTGATATTTATAAAAAGAATATAATTTTAGACTCGATTCTTTCCATTGATTTAGGTTTTAATAATTATAACCTAAAAATATCTAAAGAAGTATATTTCTATTCTCCTTCTTATGGTTTTAAATTAAAATCAAATATGATAAAAGTGATTCTTGTTCATAATTTTAAAAAATTAAATCCATTAAAGGTAAAAACTGTTATTCATTCAAGAAAATTAGATTAGAATTTTTTTATCATTGATTTGCGACATCTTTTTCAATGCTAATATATAATTAATTTTCAATTAAAACTCATATAATGTAGAAATCTTTTGATCAATCCTATAGAAGAGAGGAGTTTACCTAATTAACTATGTAAAGTTATGGAGCTTCTTTTGTGTAGACAACTATATTTTATATTTAAAAAAGCATATCATAAATTAAATATATTTTAAATAAATTATCTTAAGATATTAATTGAAAAAGTATTAAAATTTATTGACACGATGATTGAAGAAAAAAAGGTTCTGAATGCCTATAAGAGATTAATTAATAAATATAAGAATTATAGTATTAAAGAAGATATAAATTATGTGCTAATAGATAAAATAAAAACAGATTATTATTTTTTTAAATTCATTCCAAAAGGATTAAGAAATAAAAAAGTTTTAGATGTAGGCACATTTTTTCCTTTTGATCCAATATATTGGGCTGAAGTTGTTAAGGAATTTCATTGTATTGATATTAACCAAGATGTAGTTGATTTTTCAAACCTTATTATGAAGGAGATACTATCAGAATCACTATTAAAAAAAATTACTTATCGAAAGGCAAGTGGTACTGATATACCTTATGAAGATAACTATTTTGATATAGTCTTATCATTTTCAACGATTGATCATATTTCAGGAAAAGCTAATCGAGATAAAACTTTTAAAGAAATTGCTAGAGTGACAAAATCAAAAGGGTTTGTGATCATAACACTTCCAAACAAATTGGATCTTTTTTCATATCGCAAAAGCATGAAATTACAAAAACAAGGCAGATGTAAATTAGGAATTGAAGTTTTCTATACACCTAATGAATTAAAAAAAATCTTAATTGAAAATAATCTTAAACCAATATACTTTTGTTCTTCTGCTGGAGATAAAGGAGGAAGTTTACCTTACATTTCCTACGTTTATAATACATTAGTATCTAAATTTGGATCACGAATGGGCTGGTTAGCTCAAAAAATATAACTGAAAATTTAATATAAGAAATAGATCAAAACCTAATTTAAACAAATTACATGGCTAAGATCAATAAAAGGAAACATCAAGCCTTCTTCCTGAAATCAATTGAATTATGATTTAAGATTTATAATTGGGGGAAAAATCGTATAATAATAAGAATATAACTCAGAAATGGCTTTTTCAATGATTCTTCAAATTCGGCCACCCATTAGGTGGTGTGAATTCAAAATTCAAGCTTAAATTTTCATATGAAATATTATTGTATTTCTTATTATTTGAGACAATATGAATATTTTTTATATTTTCTTCACTTATTGTATCGAATTTTACTTTTAAGGCATTCTTATATAAGGGGATTTTTTTATAATCAAATCCAATTATTTTAGTTGCTACAATGTCAGTTAATAGCAAATTATCCCCGATTAAAATAGTACATGTATTTTTAGGATCGGGTGTTAATGGCCCATTTTTTTCCCCAGAGATAATTCCGTCTATGACTGAAAAAAATCTCCGTTGTTTTGAGCTATTTAAATCACCTTTGTAATCGGTGTACATTACAATTTTATTTAAATCTAAAATTGCACGCCAAATGGTATCATTTCCAAACCAATCACCATCAATTAGATTTTGATATTTAAATAAAAATCTTGGAAAAAAAATTTTGATGATGATATATTCAATATATCCTCTCTTTTCGAATAGCTTAAAAAATATTTTTCCCACTTTTGAGTGATAATTTGATAAAAATAAATCTCTGAAAAAATATCTTAATTTTCTAGTGAAATCAAGGAAGGAGTTTATAGATGGATAAGAATCTCCTTCTTTTTTAGGACTGTTGATTCGATAATGTGGCAAAAAATTTTTGTTTACATTAATACCAATAAAATTTTTCAAATTCAAAGTAACTCCTGTTTTTTTATGAGTTTTTAATTTTGGAACACTAATTATTACATTAGAATTTAAAACAGTCTTGGAAATGCAATATGCATTTCTTTTTACATTATGATTATAGTTTACTAATTTTCGATTATAATCTGATCCATAAAAGTTGGATTTCTTTTCTTTTTCTACATCAATTAAAAAACTATTTTCTTTCAAATCAATGATCTTATAGCTTAGAGGGTCGCTATTAAGTTTTTTTCTCCTAATTCCAATGCCATATTTCATTTGCACGTAATCTCCTCTAAAATCAATAAATTTTACGGTTATTTTTTTTTCTTTTAGAAAATCGACCAATTTATCAATTTTAGTATATTTCAATAATTTGTTTAAATCAGCATTATTCTGGGGGGCATCTCCAATAACTATTTCGCCAGATTTTTTCAATGCTATATTAACATAATCTATTAAAAATCGAATAATTGAAGGATGAGTAATAACACAAAATGGATTTCTTTGATAATCAATGACTAAATTTGGTTTAATTAATACTCGATCTCCTGCTTTAATTAAAAATCCAAGAGGATTCCAATCTTTTGTATTAGCATTATTTTTATCATAACCCATTTTTATAAAAAGATCTCTAAGTTCTTTATATAGGATATTATCAGGTTGAGGTTTATACTGATTATCAAATTCAGGATAGTTATCATTGGGGTTATATGGGAATTTAGGATAAGTAAGTTTATTGTTATAAATTAATCCAATCTTAGTCATTATAATTATTAAAATTAAAGTTCTAATTAAAGCAATACTACTAAATTTAAGAAGATAATTTTTTATGTAGCTTTAGTAAAATTACATCCATTTTGCGACAAATAACTTTGATTTTAAAAATGAAATATATCCGATTAGACGTTTTTTTATTATTGGTTATATTATCGGAGAAGAAGTGAATGAAATTAAAGAATATTAATAGGTGTTTTAAAAATTTCGAATTTTGCTAATATTGAAACTATATCAGTTTGATTTGTCCTAATTGGTGATTTTTCATTCATCTTTTCACAATTATATGAATTTTATTTAAGAAATTACAATGTAATTTTATTTTTACAAAATTAATACAATTTATTATGAATAACTTAAATGAATCCATATATAATGGAAACAGTTTTATATTTAATATTGAATTAATTTAGTTGAAGATTAAAATAATAGTAATGAAAGATTTAAATTCTGAATATATCAATAAACCAAACTCGTTGGAGTATAAAGATTTAACTAAAAATACCTTTTATTCTCTTTTTACTAATTATGGTGCTTTAATTTTCCAATTATTATCATCATTTTTGTTAGCGAGATTAATTTCTCAACAAATATGGGGTATTTTAACATTATCAATTTCATTTATTGTGTTAATATCGGTGATATCAAATTATTTCCCTCCAGCAGTGGATTACAGCTTGAATTATTATATACCTCGTTTCATAACTTTGAATGAACTAAATAATATTAAACCATTTATTAGAAGGACCCTTATTTTGAAAATTATTTTTTTGATCCCAATTTATATTATAAGCTTTATTTTATTCAATCCGTTAACAAAAATATTTTTAATTAGCTTAAGTGATAATATAAATATTCTATACATATTATCTCCACAAATTTTAATTTTGGGTTTAAATCCAATTATTAACGCAATATATAGAATTTATAATATGTTTAAATTAATTCTTATTACGACAATAATTCCTATTGTGCTTCAAATCACTCTTTACTTATTATGCTTTTTATTCGCATATAATATTTCTTTAGAATCATTAGCAATAATAAACACAATAACTATCTCAATTCCATTTATAATAAACTGCTTAATCTTATTCTTTAAAATAAATAGACTCCCAGATAACAAAAAGGGAGATATAAAAAGTAAAAAATTTAATAATCATATTTTTAAATATGGTTTTCCGCTAAGTTTTGGTTATTTAGTTTATGGTTTTTGGGATCAAATTCAATTACAAGGAATTGGTTTTTTAAATACCTCCGAAAATGTTATAGGTTATAATATATCACTCGGATATTCAAAATATTCAGAGGTTATGCTTTCTTCTTTTTTTTATCCGCTATTTACCTCATTTAGTCGTTTAAATGTAAAAGAAAACGAAAATCAAATTTACAAACTCTACAATATTATGATGAAGTATGCATTGTTTTTAACATCTTTTATATCTGGATTATTATTTTTACTAAGCGATTTCTTCTTATTCTTTGTTTTTGGTGAATCATATGTAATTTTTTCATTTTTGCTCAAATACCTAATGATTTCGAAAATTTTTTGTGTCATTTTTACCCCATTTGAGGCACTATTACTCGCTCAAAACAAGGTGAAATATTTTCCTATATTAAAATTAACTCGGATAGCTGTTTATTTACCTCTCTTTTTTATTGGTTTAATTTATTTTGGGTTATTAGGAGGTATTTTTGGAATAATAATCAGCAATTTTATAAATATGATCCTTTATATTGTTCTGAGTTATAAGATATTAAATATAAAATTAGATCTAAAAAAAAATATTTTTCAATATGTCATATTTTTTGCGTCATTAATCATAACTTTAGTATTAGAAAACTTATGGTTAAATCGTTATAATTTTATATTTCTTCAATTTATTAATCTTTCATTCTTTAATCATTTACCATTTTTCTCAATCTTTACTTTTTTAGTTCTTTTTCTACTTTTTAATGTAATATTAAGGATATTTTCTCATGAAGATATTGAACAATTACGATCTATTTTTATTAGAGATAATTTCTTTGATAAATTTATACAAAGGATATTAAATCTTATTGAAAAAATATTATTTATTAAATAATTTTAATTATAATTCAAATACTGAAACATTACAGTATTTGAGATTTGAATTTTTAAAGATCAATTAATCAAGACTAAATTTTTGTTCTACCCATAAATATTTTCCACTATTGGTTCTCTCAATATTATTTAAATATTTTATTTCCAAATGAAAATCAGGCCCTAACTTGTTTTTTAGGGCTTCCAAGATTCTCTTTTCATCTTGTATCTCATAAGTAATATCGCGAACAATTTTTATTATTGCGTAACCTGGTATTTCTTGATAAAATTGAATTTGTTTGGTATGATCAAACTCTTTTCCATGAAAATTAATGGCTGTTAAAGATATTTTTCTCAAATCTTTTGTAATTAGATACTCTTGTATTCTTCCATAAATCCCATCAATTGTAGGGAAATTTCTTCCGCAAGGGCATTTTTCACCTGAAAATTCCACTAAATCTTCAGTTTTATATCTAATAAAAGGAAAGGCATAATTCATAAAGCCTGTAGCATATATTTGTCCAACCTCTCCTTTTTTTGATAAAGGTTTATCTTTTTCATTAATCAATTCTGTTATTCCGTATTCAGGGATAACATGGTATAATTTTCCAAATTCACATTGATGGATTAAAGCACATCTTTCGGAGTTTCCATAATGATCAAAGACTTTAGCTTCAAATCTTTCTGCCATTAGATTTTTCTGATAATCAATTAAATTTTCTGAACCCGTATGGACAATATTGATATTTGTTAGAAATATCTCATTTTTTTTAAGATACCTCGCGAGAGAATAAAGGGACGATGGATATCCAAATAATATAGATTTTGGTCTTCCTTGAATTGCCTTTACATAGCTTTGAAGATAATAATCCGTAAGTTTGTATGAAGATAGATATAATCTTCTTTTTATGATATCATAGTAATACCACTCTGAACAATTATAATTATTTCTTCCAAATTCATTGAAACCTGTTAATGTGATATATTCATCGGAGTACTTAATACCAATCATATTTCTATACCTCCATTGGAACGCCATTTCGATAGGTTCTGATCTACCTTTTTCATAATAAAAGGGAGTAGACACCCCAGTGGATCCCCCAGTAGTGACATATTTAAATTTACTTTCAGGGAAATTAGATGCTTTTAATTTCAGAAGATTTTCTCGTATGATTTGTTTTGTTAAAGGTGGAATAAGTGATAACCTATCAAAATCATCGATATCAGCTGGTTTTATTTGTTCTCGAATAAATAAGTCATGATAATAAGGTATATTCTCAAATGCATGTTTAAGCAAGATTGAGAGTTCCTTCAATTGAAATTCTTCTATTTCGCTATTATTCCAATATTGACTTTTTTCTAAAAATGATTTATACTTAATGAAAGTTGGACCATAGCGAACTGGAATGGGAAGTGCCCGGATCATGTGATTTAAGTAAAAAGATAAATTAGGGGATTTTCTAATTCTTCTATTTGTCTCAGATAATAATCGGGAAAACATTTTCACTACAAATTAATTTGATAATATTTATTAAGATAATTAAGATAAATATTTCTCTTTTCTTTAATAAAAAGAAATAGTGTCTATTTTCTGAATCTGTTACAACTCTTAACTTTAAATGAGTATTATTTAAAAATTATTTTCATATTTATAAATTATTTTATTAATAAAGATTTCAACTCTTTTATCCCATAGGAATTCAGATAACTGATTATCTTTAATTTTATATTCAGAGGGGTTATTTAAAAAATCAATTATTATTTCTTTAAAACTTAATTTTGCTTTTTTCAAATCATTTATTGGAATAATTTGACCTAGATTATACTTTTTAATGAATTCAGCTGTAAAAGAGTCATTAAGACCAAAATATATTATTTTTTTTCCACAACTTAAATAATCCCATACTTTAAATGCGATAGTAGGGTAATCGAAGCTTTCACCAATATGAATTGCTAAATCTGATTTAAAAATTTCTTCAAATGCTTTTTTACGTGATATAAAATTACCTAAATATATTAAATCCGTAATCTTCAGTATTTCCACTAATTTTAAAGTCGTTTTGGGATATGTTCCAAATAATTTCAATTCAAAATTTTTATTTTGAAAAAAAAATTCTTTTTTCAAATCTGACAGTATTTTAAATAAAGGAAAAATGTCTCTTTTTCCATATAGTCTTCCAGTAAAAATAATAGATATTTTATTTTGATTATAACTTAAATTTTGGTTGCTTTTTTTAACAGTTAATCCATTAGGAATTGAAATTATAATATTTTCATCAATGAAGGGAAAGTTCTTCTTTAAGAAAACAGCTAAAGAAGGACTTATTGTAATAATAATATCAGCACTTCTTAGGATTGTCTTTTCTATTAGATATGTAATTTTATTGTACCACCTTAATTCATTATAAGGATTTGAGGTCCAGGGATCCCTGTATTCAATGACAAGCGGGATTTTATACTTTTTCTTTAAAAAAAAACCTAAAAGATGTGTATAGAATTTAGGTCCTGATGCATAGATGAATTTAATTTTTTTATATCTTTTAAATATACGTTTTGATTTCAAATAAGCAAATGGTAACCAATTTAAATAAAAATCTATATTAAAGAAATTATTAAAAAAGAATAGTAAAAAAGGATTTTTTACTTCAAAATATCCGGAATAAAAAGTTTTTATTTTTGAAGGTAAAATTGCATTAATTTTCCTTTTTAGTTTTTGAGTTAAAATTATTGGAATCGCGTTATAATCTAATAATCTTTTTGATAATTCAGAGGACCGAACAAGGCTTTGAAGAGCTGTACTATCTAGGATGTTTAAAAAGTACATAATTATATTATTTAAGAAAATATGGGTTAATTATTGTTAAAGATAATGAATTATTTTAAATTAATTAAGATCAAATTGTTAATATTTTAATTACTACATTAGATAAATGAATCTGAGACTTTGTATTCGGAACTTAATAACCTCATTATTTGTATCATTTTTTATTTGTATTTTTTTTCAATTTTTAATTACTTCTTATATTAACCCCAATAATTTTAATTTCTCAGCTATTATTCTCACTGGATTCGCTATAATTATAATTGGTATATTCTACTTCTTATTTAAGATTAAATCGAGTAATTTTGAAGCAGTTAGAGTAAAATTTATTAATGAAAAAATAATGAAGATAATTTTACTACTATTAATGGCAGTAGCAGTTTTTATACCACCTATAACCTTTAGTGACACTATTATAGCTTGGAATCAAATCCCCTATATAAATTTTGTTAGAAGTATAATATTTCTTGTTGGTGCTTTATTTTTACCAGGGTCATGCATTTTTAATTTATTTTTATCAAAAACCACAATCTATGAACAATTAAAAATCGAATCATTTATCCTAAAAATAACGATTTATCCAATAATCTCTTTAGCATTTTTAGGATTTGTAACACTAACTCTAGACTTCATAGGATTCACTCAAAACCTAATTTTTTTCTTTTTGTTCTTTTCAATTATCATTCTCTTTTTTTTAGATGCACTTTTTCAAAAAAAAAGAGGTGATCGACTGAAATATAAAAATAATAGGATAATAATTTCAAGAAATACTTTTTTAATTTTATTAATAGGATTGGGTATTGTAATTGTTGCTTTAGGTATTTTTTTATCATCACATCAATATATTCTTGCGGGAGATCGATGGAGGGGGATATCTTCTGCTTCCTTGATAGGAACTGGAGAATTTGGTAAATTTCATCTTACATACACAAAATATTGGGGATGTGTAAGTTTTGGTCTTAGTAAATTATGTGGTATTCCATATATCAATACAAATACATTATTGTTTCCATTTTTATATTTAACTCCTACATCAATATATATACTTACTAAAGCCCTTTTAAAAAACTATGATGAGAAATTATGTGTTTTATCAACCTTTTTCATATCTTTGTTATTCTTTCCAGTAATATTGATTTTTCAGTTTTCTTATCATACCTTCGCATTTTACACACTTTTTCTTTCGATAACTTTTTTTTTTATTGTTATAAAAGCGGATAATATTGAACACAATAAACCAAAAACAATGGAAAAAATTTCATTTCTCGCCCTTTCAGCATTTTTTTTAGTTCAAAGTTTTATTTTATATTTCATTCCTGCTTTAATGGGTTTTTTAATTATTATAATATATATTCCGTTCTCATCTAGAATTAAACAATATTTCAGGGACTTTTTAATTTTTTATGCATTTTTTATCACATGTTTATTAATATTTGATTTAGTTGCCCTTAATTTCTTTAGTTTCTGGTGTTTTCAGGGATTATCGGCTTTTACAGGCATTCCATTTAACTTTTATTACATTTCACCTTATTCATTAAGAATAGTTCTTACTTCTATGCTGTTCTATTTAATTCTATTGATTTCTCTCCTTATTTTTTATTTTATAATATACAGATTTATCGATTATTTATCAGATTTAATTCTTAGATTAAAAATGAAAGTTCAATTCATAATTGGAAAACAACAACAACTGTATATTTTGCTTACTTTTTTTTGCTTATTTATTTCATTTTTCTTGTTAATAGCAGATTTAGATCTTAACACCTTAATTTTCTTTTTAAGATTCCCAGCGATAAATTTGAGTTTTATTAGATTCTATTTAGCATTAATTCTAAGTAGCACAGGTTTATTAGGAATTTTTGGATTGTATTTATTGTTTTTTGCATTTAAGGAATCCAAAAATCAGCTTTTTTTTTTATTATCTTGGATGGGATTAGTTATTATTATAGCCTCATCATTAATATTTATAAGATGGATACAGTATCCAAATTCCATCGTTGCAACTATTCCCGAAAATTATCTTTATTACATGATATATTGGTTTTTAAGAACTTGGTATTATTCTCTAATTCCGATCTCCATCATTTCATCTATTGGCGTAATAAAATTGATTCTCAAGTTAAGATCTTATAGATGGATTAATTTAAGATATAGTAAATCTATAAAATCAAGTATTTCCTTTTTTATTATCTCCCTTCTAATTGTAATTTCACTTTCGAATCCGATAACAACAATTATCTATTGGGATAATTATTATTCAACCACAAACGAGGAAGCTCAAATAGTAGGATGGACCTCAGAAAATGTACCTATTTATTCTAAAATTCTTATTACTACTTGGCAATTCAGGGGGGAAGACCTCTATTTATTCGAGACATATTATCTTCAAGCAGAGATGGAATTAGTGGATAATAATATCAGTAAATTAATTGAAAGTTTAACCTCACAGAATATCCATTATCTTATTTTACCTGAACAATGGAAAGATAGCTATCTATCATTATTAGATAACTATTATAGTATAAAATTATATGAATATGGAAGTTATATAATATTTAAATCAATTGAGATTTAAATAGATAAGAAGAAAATATGAATGATATTTTACTATTTTCGTCGTATAAGTGTTATGTAATCAGCTGTAAATTAAGGGGATTTTTAAATCCCTTATGAGAACTTTAAAGATCTCAATTATTTAAAATATCAAATCTAATAATAATTTATGAACATTCATTTTTTAAAGAAATTTATCATTTTTTATCCCTTAACACGCAATTTCGTTTATACTTTACGGAGCGGTCTAGCAAAAGGGCTGAAGCGAAAAGGAGGTATTGGATTTATTCCTCGTTCGAATACAGCAGAAGAAAATTTTTTATTTAGTTTATCTCTCAAAGGAAAAACTATTTTGGACATCGGTGGATTTATAGGTATACACGCTTTATTTTTTGCTAGGGCTGTAACTGAGACAGGAAAAGTGTTCACATTTGAACCTAATCCTCAGAATTACCCGGAAATAATCAAAAATCTAAAGATAAATAATATTAAAAATGTTGATTTATTAAATGTCGGAGTTAGTTCTAAAAAGGGATCAGAAAAATTAGTATATAGATTTCGAGAACCTGGGGGGGGACATTTAATGACAAAATTAAAATAAGCATGAAAAAAATTTTTAAAGATATTAGGGAGGTTTATATTTCAGTTGATACAATAGACAATTTAGTTGACTCGGGAAAGATTGAAAAGCCAGACTTTGTAAAAATAGATGTCGAGGGTGCAGAGATGGAGGTTCTAGAAGGGATGATTGGAACGGTGAGGAATTTTAAACCAGAATTGTTTATTGAAGTCCATGGTGCCGATTTAAAACAAGCGAGATCCAATGCAAAAAATTTAATATATTATTTAGTTAAAAACAAATATTCAATATATCATATAGAATTGGGGAAAGTAGTAAATTCTTCAAATTATTCAATTGCTACATCTGGTCACATTTATTGTTTCTGATAATGCATTGTAGAATAATAAATCTCATATCTATAAGGATTTGTAAAAAAGAAAAATAATATTAAATAAAAATCAATATATTGGCTTAATATCTTTGCCAAATATTAAAACTTAAACTGGAATTAATAATAAATTCAGATTTGCGACATAATATTTAATTTTATGAAATTACTTTGTGAGTCTACAGTATTTTTTATATCATAATTAGAAGTAACAAATTCTTTTGCTTTCTCAATAATTTCTTGTCTTAAATTTTTATAATTCTTAAAAAATAATAATTTTTCTAGAAGATCATTTTGATTAAACGGATCAAATAATAGACCTGTTTTTTTATGTTCAACTATATCACGATTTCCTTTAACATCTGAAGCAATAATAAATGTATTGGTCAATGCTGCTTCTAAAATTATCATGGGGACGCCTTCTCCAAATGAGGGATGAATTATCACATCTATATTATTGTATATCTCAGCCTTGTTTGTCTTAAAACCCATCAATAGGATTTTATCATTCAGATTATTACTTTTAATATACTTTAAAATAAAATTCTGTTCTAAACCTCTACCAAAAATTAACAATTTATCATCTGGAAAATAATTTAGATATTCTTTGAAGGTTTCTATTAAAAACCTAATATTTTTTGTTTTTATTAATCTCCCAATATAACCAAAATTTATTTCTGAACGACCAAATTTTCTAATTTCTTTAAAGTTATTAATATTAATCCCATTTGGTATTAAAACAAAATTATTTCTTTTTACCTTTAATCCTACTAAATCACTAATTATATGCTGATTAATGGCTTGTAAATAAATTCTTTTTTGGTGTAGTAAATAATTTTTTAAAAATTTCATCCATATATAATAAATCATTTTTGAAGCGAAAGAATTAGATATTGAAGAATAAGTTTCCCTATCATAAGTATCAAAATCTGTTGGAGTATATATTAAAATAGGGATTTTAAAAAGACGATTTAATAAAAATGGGATTAAAATTTCATAATAACTATATCGGAATGATAATATTACATCAACCTTTCTAGCTTTGTTCAAAGATATTATTTTTAAAAATGCTTTTAGATTAAAATAAATGGTATTTATTTGCCTAATTTGGTATTTATTATATTGAAAGATCTTCATATTCTTAGAAATTGGTTTATAATGTGAAAATTTTGTCATCAAAGAGATATATAAATTCTTCTTTTTTTCATACTCCTGTAATAATTGAAGGATCGTACTTTCTACACCTCCCACTTCAAAACCAAAATCTTGAGATTCATGCGTATTTGAAATATAAAGACATAAATGAATTGGAATCACTAATAATTTTATTATTTATTCTTTAATAAAGTTAGGAGATTAATTAAAAATTGAGAATTGTTGGTTTTATATTTGATGATGTTTGTGATAATTTTTTTTTTGATTAATATTTAAAACCGAAAGTATAATTTTAATAAGAGCTTTAATTAATTCAATATGAGAATATAGAGAGTAGAATTATGGAAAAAGCAGTAATAATCGAATTACTATATCATCATGAGTGTGTAGAGATATTATACAATATTTATAAAAATTTTTATCATACAAGTCTCTATATTGGGGAATTTGTTGATACTTTTATTAATATCTCAAATATTTCGAATGAAAATATTCATATAATTTCTCAACCTGTCCGATGCAAAAAATTCAAAGTAAAAGGATTAAAACATTTATTATATGAATTTGTAGAATTTTTTGAATTTCTAAAAAACTCTGTGAAAATAATCATATACTTAAGAAGAGAAAAACCTAATGTAATTCATCTTGCAACTGTAGATAACCCGTTTATCGTGATACTAGTGTATCTTATCAACTTTTTATATAAAGGCAAGATTGCTGTAACTCTACATGAAACTCATCGTTGGGGAACAGATAAGAGGTTTTTTAATTATTCTGATTATTTGCTGTATTGGATTCATTTTCGTATTCTTTCTAAAAAAATTTCATATTTTTCAGTTCTTGGAAATTATCTGAAAATCCCAAACAGTCTAAAGGATAAAAATTATTTTGTCATAAATAATAGAAATATTGAAATTCAAGAATATGAATATCTTAGCGATAAGATAGCTTTTACTATTACTGGTATTGTAGACACAAATCGAAAAAATTATCAAATAGTCTTAAAAGCTTTTAGTAAGTTGCTTTCAAAAAAACCTGAATTAAAAATGAGATTGAAAATAGTGCTCCTTGGTACGATGAGAGATCCCAAGGTATATAATTTGATAAAAGTATACAATTTAGTTGAGTGTACTACGACCTTTGATGATTTTATCAAAGAAAAAACTTTTAAAGATTATATAAAAAAAACAGATTTTCTTATTATTCCGACATATAAAGACACACCTTACGGTAATACTAAAATATCCGGTTCTTTTGGTGATGCTGTATCATTTGGGATCCCATTCCTCTTATCAAATTATTATGCGAAAGATTTTTCTTTTCCAGAAAACGTAATTCGATTTGATGATGATACACTAGAAGAAATTATACTTAAATGTATTAATATAAAGTTAAATAAGCAAGCGTATCTTCACCTGAAAGACAAGGCGATTGTGTATTCTAAAAATTTCAAGGAAACAATGGAAAAACTAGATCTCAACGATTTAAATCATATCAAAAAATAATATTAATATTTAAAATACAAACATTGAATGAGTTATGTTAGAATATTTTAAGAACCAAAAACAAATTCATAATCCAAAATTTTTACATCGATTTAAATATCCTTCATTTAAGGGGCAGGATGTTCTGGATTTAGGTTGTGGTCATGGAGCACTCACTATTGATATTGCTGAGAGCGGTGCTAAAACTGTTGTTGGAATAGATTTGAGGAAGCCACTCATTGAATGTGCAAACAAAATTTTAACTACTTGTTATCCTTTTTTAATTGACAATGTTAAATTCATTAAGACAGATATGAGAGATTTAGGGAAGGTGAAATTTGATATTATTATATCAAAAGATACTTTTGAGCATATAATAGATCTGGATAAATTATTGCCAGAAATTAAAGAGAAGCTTAGAATAGGGGGGAGGTTAATAGCGGGATTTGGTCCGTTATACTATAGTCCTTGGGGTGACCATAATTTATTAAAACATAGATTACCATGGACACATTTGTTCCTTCGAAAAAGATATTTTAAAAAAAGAAAGATCAATATTATAAATAATTTAGGTCTTAATATGTATTCGTTTACGAGATACGAAGAACTTTTCAACAATACAAAGGGATTAAAAGTTATCAGTTTTGAAACAAATGTGGTTGACAATACACAGTATTATTGTAATTCCAATTCATTTTACCCTACAGGAAGATTTTTTAATATAAATGTGTTTTTTAAATTATTCAACAAAATGTTCAAATTTTTTTCTGCAATCCCAGGTTTAAGAAATTATTTTGTATATAATATTTTTTTAGTAATGAAGAAAGTCGAATAGAGTTAAATTATAATTAATATTAAAACTCAATTTTTGAGGAAAATTATATAACATATACTACTTAATAGCATCGATGAAAGAAATTCCATTTGTAACAGTATTTACTCCAAATTATAATAATTCTAAATATATATCTGAAACAATTGAGAGTGTAATTAATCAAGATTATCCTAATTTTGAATATCTAATTATTGATGATTCTTCAACTGATCAAAGTTGGAAAATTATACAAAAGTATGCTAAAAAAGATAATAGGATAAAAATTATCAGAAACGAAAGGAATTTAGGTATTGTAAAAACTAGAAATAAAGGATTCAAGAATAGATCTCCAAAGTCAAAATATTTTGCAATTATTGATAGTGATGATATATCCCTACTTAACCGATTGAGAATTCAAGTGGAATTCTTAGAAAAAAATCAAGACTATGGGTTAGTAGGTAGTAATATTTTTATAATTGATGAAGAATCTGTAATTATAGGATATAGAGATTATCCTTCGAATGATAATGAAATTAGGAAAAAAATTATGCGATTTAATCCTTTTGCTCAATCAAGCATCCTCATAAGAACTAAAGCAATTAACCAAGCCGGATTTTATGATGAAAAATGGCATGTATGTCAAGATTATGATTATTGGTTGAGAATCGGTATAAATTGGAATTTAGCAAACATAGATAAACCCTTAATAAAGTACAGAATTAGTAAAACTCAAGTAAAATTTACACATTTAAAAAATACAATTTTAAACACCTACTTAATTCAAAATAAAGCTAGCAATAAATATGATTATCGAGATAATTTCGTAAATAAATTATTCAGAATTTTATTAAAATCTTTTCTGATTTCCCCAAAAATTGTGTATTATATATATGAAATTCGAATTAAAATGAGAAAATTTTAATGATATCTTCTGGTTTTGGTTCAGTATAATTTTTCTTTATTTATAACTAATTACAAAATTAAAAGAAGTTATCAGATAGTTTGGTACCTATTATAACACTGTCCATTATTTCTTTTGAACCATCTCAGAATTAATTAGAAATTTTAAGATATTATATCGCTTTAGAAATCATCTTAGGTATAAATATATACAAAAGAAAAAGTAAGACTTAGAAGAAATATTATTGGTTCGATTTTAAGAAATGAAAAAAATAACAGAAAAAGAGTAAAAACTATGATCAAAAAATCAAAGATCATTTGATAAACTGAATACGATTTAGCGATATTACTCTTCTTAATAATTAATCTAAAATGTTTCTTAGTTAAGTTTAATTTCTTTTTATATCTAATCTTCAAGTATCTAAAATAAAGATAATAACTCATAACTACACCCAAATCAATTAGAATAATTATATAATTGACTTCTATTAAAATAAATGTAAAAAAAAGGTTAATTCCTAAAAAAATCGAGAAGTAAAGAACAGCTCTTAACTTTTTAAACTCATTTAATACTTTATTAAATTTTGGATCATCTTTGAATTCTATATCCTTTATTAAATTTAAATGAAAAAATAACCTTTCTTGATCGTCGTCAATCTCGTTATTATGACTTATCTCTTTTTCTCTATTCTCTTTCATTATTATTATGAAGTGACTTAACTAAATATTCTCGATTCTAATTTTTACACAAAATTGTATCATATTTATTATCGTACCATTTAAAATAATCTCTTAAACCTTGTACCTGGCTAAATGATGGCTCAAATTTTAAAAGCTTTTTAGCTTTCGAGATATCGGCATAACTATGAATGATATCTCCTGATCTTGTTTCAGTATAGTTTATCTTTAAATCCTCTTTATTTGTAATTTTCAAAATTAATTTTGCTAGTTCTGTTAAAGAAATCGGAGAACCTGCCCCAATGTTAAAAATCTCGCCCGAAACATCGTTTTCAGCAGCCAATATGTTAGCCTGAATAACATCTTTAATATAAGTGAAATCTCTTGAATTTTTTCCGTTCCCATTTATTATTAAATCCTCGTTTCGTAAAATCCTCCCCAACCATATAGCTATTACGCCGCTGTAGTCAGAATCTTTCTGCCTTGGCCCAAATACATTGAAATATCTTAACGAAGTTGTTTTTAGACCATAAACTTGGTGATAAACTTGCATGTACGCTTCGCACGCTAATTTTGCGACTCCATAGGGGGAGATTGGTAATCTGCGCATGTCTTCTCTCTTAGGCAAAGTAGGTGTGTCTCCATATACAGAAGAACTGGAAGCGAAAATTACTTTCTCGATATCCATTCTTCGGGCCGCATTTAAGACGTTTAAAATCCCATTAACATTGACATCGTTGCAATTTTCAGGCATTTTTACCGATTGAGGGACGCTCGTAAAAGCAGCTTCGTGATATACGATATCGATATCTTTAAAAACATCCAACAAAAAATTTAAATCTCGAATATCGCCTTTATGAAATTCGAATTTGTTGTGCTTAAACGCTTCGTCCAAGTTATCCATCCTTCCATTAAATAAATTATCTATACCAACGACTTCAGCACCTTGTTCCAACAAGCTATCCGTTAGGTTGCTTCCAATGAAACCTGCTGCGCCTGTAACTACTATTCTCTTTTCTTTAATATTCATTATTAAATCACATTTCAATTATTTTTATAATTTATTTTAAATATTCAAGTTCTCTCTTATTATCCTT
>SDBS01001216.1_pt1 | contig 26294 bp, 25 predicted proteins | sample 2277091 | NCBI WGS metagenome assembly SDBS01 (sample SAMN10404972, study PRJNA504765) | marine sediment metagenome | isolation source: marine sediment core GS10_PC15, 163 cmbsf | place: Arctic Ocean: Southern Knipovich Ridge | collected 2010
GAATAAATGTCTTTAAACATAATATTTTCAATAGAGAGTAGTGTTAATTTACCTTGTTTATACAGTTTAAGCTTTTCATCTTTTCTTTTCATGTATTCCTTACCAAAATACCCCCAATATTCTATATAAATATCAAGTTTCGGTAAATACCAATCGCACTTAATAGGCTTCCCCCTTACCTTGATTATTTTTTCGTAATGATGGTGAATATTGTTGTTATGTAGAAAATTATCTATAATTAATTCTCCTTTTGATCTTACAATGTGGCCATCAAGACATTTAAAACTACTTGGAGTTTCCGGTTGATAAGATTTTTTAAAGAAATTTCTTAGTTTTTTTATGAGATGATAGAAGAAAACAAATAGTATTAAGAAAACAAGGCCACCAAATAAAAAATATATATCGTTTCCATTCATGATTTATTAAATCAATCTGATTGATTTAATATAAATAAAAAACTTCATTATGACATATAGCTGAATTTCTTTAACAAATGGAATAGAGTAAAGATTTTGTTATTTATACAATTAGGTGGGAATAATTAGCGAGAAAATGAACTTTTTATTCATATTTACTGATCAACAGCGTAAAGATCATATTAGCTGTTATAATGACAATATGGTTCTCAAAACCCCAAATATTGATAGAATTGCTAAAGAGGGCATTAAGTTCACTAATTTTTTCTGTAATAATCCAATTTGCATGCCAAATAGAAGTACTATTTTTACAGGGCAATATCCTTCTGTGCATGGGGTCACTACAAATGGAAGAAATTTACCTCAAGGAACGAGAACCTTTGTTGATGTTTTAAGAGAAAATGGCTATCATACAGCTAATTTTGGTAAAATTCATTTAAATTATTTTGGTGCAACTTCAAAGCAATTTAAGGATAAACTTACAAGTCAGGAATTTGCTTTACCTAAAAATTATAAATTTTTAACTAACCATACCCCATATTTTGGATTAGAAGAAATTAAACTCGTCTCTGGACACGGAATTCTATGTGGGCATCCTGATTATCTTGATTGGGTAGCATCTAAAATAAAATTAAATGAAAATTTGCTGTTAAAACTTAATGTTGAACCTGAAGATACCGACCGAGATATCTTAAGGAAATTTGCTAAACTAATGGATCCTATTAAGGAGAAATCATCTTTGAAGTTACAAGTATGGAACCATGATATCCCAGAGGAGTTATACTCCACTACGTTTGTAAAGGAGCACGTAATTGAATTTTTCGAAAAGTTTGCTAATGGGAATTATTCAAAAGATAATTTCTTCATTTTCTGTTCTTTCCCAGACCCCCATCATCCATTTTCTCCTCCAGGAAAATATTTTAATATGTTTAAACCTGAAGACATTATCCTTCCAAACTCTTTTAAGGATACCCATGAACATAGTTCACCATTGAATCGTAAACATTATGAAGGAATCTTGAGCACCGAGGGTACTACTAAGGGTCTTTTTCCAATAGCAAAGAATCTAACTGAATTGGATGCTAAAAAGGTAATTGCTACCTCATATGGAATGGAAAAAATGATTGATGATGCAATTGGCGAAATAATGGCGAATTTGGAAAAGACTGGTTTGGCAGAAAATACTGTTATCATTTTTACGACAGATCATGCTGATTTAGGAGGAGAACATAAGTTCTTTTTTAAGGGTCCTTTTCTGTACAATGGTTTAATTAACATTCCATTTATAATAAAAACGCCAAATGGGTTAAAAAATAAAGAAAGTAAATCTTTAGCAGGTTCAATTGATATTCCAGAAACTATTTTGGATCTTGCTGGACTTCCAATTCCTAAATTTATGCAAGGAAAAAGTATGGTTCCTATTTTAGAAAACCCCGATATGAATATTAATGATGATATTTTAGTCGAAATGGATGATGACTATCTTGACGAAAAAACAAGAACTTTAATAACGGATGAATGGAGGCTAACGATATTTAAAAATCATGGAGATTTATATAACCGGAAAAAAGATCCAGATGAATTGAATAATTTATGGGATGACGAATCTCTAAATGATGTAAAATTAGAACTAATATTAAAATTAATGAGAAAAAATCTAAGTTTTTCAGAACGTCATGTTAATAGAGATTGTCAGTATTAAAGTTAATATTTGTTAATATGGTATTAACCTAATTAAGTAAACAATTATAAATCCATACTACAAAGTTTATTTAATAAAAATAATAGAAATTGATAATAAAGAATTAGAACAACTACTAGGAGCTAAATAACATGACAGAAGATTCCTTTGAGGATGAAAAATATATCGAGGAAGCATTTGCAAGACCTAAGAAGAAACAAGAGGTTGCATTTGCTCTAAGTTCATTTTACATCTTATTATTTGGCATGTGGGGCAGTATTCAGTTATATGCTGTTACTGTGCTTTTAATTCCTATCTTTTTTATACCTTTGATGTATCTTATTTACTCTATTGTTGATGGGTTCAATGATCCTCTTATAGGTTATTATACAGACCGTTCAAAAAGATTTACTGAAAAATATGGTAAAAGATTCCCTTGGATAGTTGTAGGAACTATATTAACTCCCATACCACTTTTTTTAGCTTTTCTGTCTCCTGTTGAAATAACCTCAGATCCAAATTCTGTAATAATCGTCGTGATCTGGATGATTATTATGATGTGTCTATTTGAAACGTTTGCTACACTTCGAGATGTTAGTCATGAAGCTCTCTTTCCCGACTTATTCAGATATAAAGATCAAAGATCGGCAGTGTTAGGAATTGGAATGCTTTTCACGTTAGTGGCTCAGCTTGTCGCGGCCATTTCTATACCTTTAATAATAGCAAACTTAGGTGGAGCGACTGAACGACAAGCATTTATTGGTGCTGCTTTATTTATCATAATTCTAACCTATGCAGTGTCAATACCTTACGCGATATGGGGTGTTAGAGAAACACATGAAATGAAACAGTTTAGACTAAGGCTGGATCAAGAAATAAAAGTTTATGAACCAGTTCTAAAAGTATATAAACGAATTTTTAAGGACAGAAATTGGATGGCTTTAGTAATATCTTTCCTTATATGGGGTACTGGAGGGCTTTTATTCATAGGAGGGAGCAGTTATTTTGTATTATTTTACCTTGGGTTAGGAATAGAAGCTACTGTACTTCCAGGTCTAATACTTCTAGCAACTGCAGTATTATCAATACCTTTTTGGATGAAAATGGCGAGAAAAATTAGTATGAAGAAGTTTTATATTTTTGGAATGGCCTTATCTGCCGTTGGCTGGTTCTCGTATATATTCGTTGAAGATTATACAGGGTATGTTATTATGAGTGCTTTTATGGGAGTAGTTTGGAGTGGTGTCTGGGGACTTACTTTTAAGATGGTTCAAGCAGAAGCTATTGATAATGCTACTGTAATAAATGGTAAGAGGGAAGAGGCTTCATATGTTGGACTCTTTCGAGTGTTTTCCGCATTTACCTATTTTTTCCAAAGTCTTATATTTGTAATCATATGGACTTTAACGGGTTATGAGCCCGTAAAAAGAGCAGATCAAACAGAACTTGCTAGATTAGGTTTGAAATTGCTTATATCTATAATTCCAGCTACCCTTGCAGTTATTGCAATATTAGTTTTTGTAGTGATGTATACAATATCTAAGGAAGATGCAGTTCAAAATAAAAAGAAATTAGCAGAGTTGGGGCTCTAAAAGCTATTTAAATATTATATTTAGTTTAAAGTGATCAGTTTGTTGCACTAAATTATTATAAACATGAATATCCAAAGATAAATTAAGAAATTTAATTTTAAAAAAAAGATATAATAAAAAGATGATAACATGACTGAAGATATTTTTGAAGATGAAAAATACATCGAAGGTGCCTTTAAAAGGCCTGCTAAGAAACAAGAAATAGGGTTTGCATCTGCTGCCTTTTTTGTACTTCTCTTTGGGGCATGGGGTAATGTACAACTATATGCCGTTACAGTTCTCTTAATCCCGTTATATTTAATCCCGATTATGTATCTTATCTACAGCATAGTGGATGGAGTGAATGACCCGCTTATAGGTTATTATACTGATCGTTCAAAGCGATTTACGGAAAAATATGGTAAAAGATACCCATGGATAATTATTGGAGGTATATTTGGACCGATAATACTTTTATTAACTTTTATCCCAATTTCAGACTCGATTGTGATCACATTCATATGGTTAACGATAATGATGTGCTTATGGGAAACTATGGCGACTTTACGAGAAGTTAGTCATGAAGCTCTTTTCCCCGATCTATTCCGCTATGAAGATCAACGATCAGCAGTATTAGGAATAAGAATGCTTTTTGTGTTAGTGGCTCAGTTAATAGCGGCAATTTCTATACCACTAATTATGGCAAGTTTAGGAGGGGCAACTGAACCGATTGCATATTTCGGTGCTGCTCTGTTTGCTGTAATTATAGCTTATATAGTGTTAATACCATATGCTAAATGGGGGGTTAAGGAATCAGAAGAAATGAAACAAATGAGATTAAGGTTAGATCAAGATGAGCAAGCTCGAGATCCTGTTAAACAAGTGATAAAAAGAATATTTAAAGATAGAAATTGGATGGGAGTGGTTATAGCGTTTCTTTTATGGGCCATAGGAGCTCTTTGTTTCGCTGGGGGTATGAGTTATTTCATATTGCATTCATTAGGATTAGGTATTGAAGTTTTGGTATTACCAAACTTACTTTTACTCGGATTTTCGGTGCTCGCCATACCGTTGTGGATTAAATTGCCAAGGAAAGTTGGAGCTAAAATGGCTTATATTGTAGGGTTGAGCTCAGCTGCTATAGTTTATTTCGCATTTTTCTTTGTTACTGATTATATTGGAGCTGTAATAGTATATGGGCTTTATGGTATTAGTTATAGTGCTTTATGGGGCATCACCTTTCGGATGGTACAAGCAGAATCCATAGATAATGCTGCTGCAACTAATGCGAAGCGTGAAGAAGCCTCCTTTATTGGGGTACTAAGAGTTTTTTCAGCATTTTCATACTTTTTCCAAAGCCTCATCTTTGTTCTTGTATGGACTTTAACCGGATATGATCCAGCAAAAAGGGCTAACCAAACAGAACTTGCTAAATTTGGATTGAAATTGAATATGTCTTTGATTCCATTTGTCATTACTTTAGTCGGAATAATATTATTTGCTATTATGTATTCAATTACTAAAGAAGATGCTGCTCTAAATAAAAAGAAATTAGCAGAATTGAAACTTTAACCCCTTATCTACTATTTAAAACCTTTTTTTTCTATTTTAACTATCTTGGATTATAAAACTCCACTCTATAAAATTAAACTGATAAGGTAATAATATTTATTAAATAATCTCACAAATTTTTTATTTCAAAAACCTTTAAAGTTCATAGTATTATAATAAAAAATTGTTTGATCAAGCAAATAGAAATTATGATCACTTCTTATTAAAAATTGGGATTGGAATTTAGAAAAAAATAAATTTAGTTATAGTTTGATTAATAATGAGCGATAATGTAGAAAAATATATAAAACGTAAAGTGTATAAGGCTACAAGTTCGAAAATAGCCCAAAAATTTGTTGATGCCGGACTTGAGAAATTAAGAGCTTGTATCAATTGCGGAACTTGCACTGGAGGCTGTCCGTCCGGGAGAAGAACTGCATATCGTACACGCTCAGCCATCCGGAGAGCATTAACTGGAGATGAAAGTGTACTAGAAGATATCGATATTTGGTTATGTAGCACTTGCTATTATTGTTATGAACGATGTCCAAGAAATATTCCAGTAACAGACATAATACTTAAGCTTAGAAATATAGCCGTTGAAGAAGGTCATATTTTAGACCCACACTTCGCTTTAGCAAATAAGGTTTTTTATGAGACTGGACATGGAGTTCCAGCAAATGGAGAAGCTAATAAAAAATGGCAAGATTTTAGGGAATCATTCGGATTACCCCCTTTACCTCCAACAGTTCACTCATATCCAGAGGCGGTAAAAGAATGCCAGGATTTAATGAAATCTATTGGTTTTAGAGATCTCATGGATAAAATTCAGAAGAAAAAAGATAAGGAAAAAGAGGAAGCCGAAAAAAAGGCAAAAGAAGAAGCTGAAAAAAATAAGGAGGATCAATAAATATGAACGAGAATGAAAAACTAAGATATGCTCTTTTTTTAGGGTGCGTAATCCCTAATAGATATCCAATGATAGAAGCGTCTATTCGTAGCGTATTTGAGGAACTAGAAACTGAAATCATTGATATGCCTGGTGCCTCATGTTGTCCTGCTCCCGGAGTATTTCGGTCTTTCCATCTTCCAACTTGGCTAGTCATTGCAGCACGCAATATAACCATTGCAGAAGAATTGGGAGTAGATATAATTACGGGTTGCAATGGGTGTTATGGTACATTGAGAGATGCATGGGAGGAACTCAACCATGAAGTCGAGTTAAAGAAGATGGTCAATGAACATCTTGCTAAAATAGGTAGAGAATATAAGGGATCGATTGAACCAAAGCATGTTGTTCAGGTGTTATATCAAGACATGGGGATAAATCATATAAGAGACCAGATAAAATATAAATTTAAAGATTTAAAAATTGCCGTCCATTATGGATGCCATATTGTTAAACCAAGTGATAAGAGACCATGGGGGGGAGAATATGAAAACCCTACGTTTCTTGATGAGATAGTAGAATTAACTGGGGCAAAAAGTATTGACTATAAAGATAAATTTATGTGTTGTGGTGCAGGTGGAGCGGTTAGAACTGCTATTAAAGAGGTCGCCGCGGATTTTACTCGTGAAAAATTAACAAATATGAGAGATGCTAAAGTTGATGCTATTATAACATGTTGTCCCTTTTGTCACCTTCAATTGGACCTTGGTCAAATGGAAGTTAATAATTTTTTCAAAGAAATTATTGGCGAGCCATTCAAAATCCCTGTAATTTACATAACACAATTATTAGGACTTTCTATGGGTATAGACCCTAATAGACTAGGTCTAGTTAAGAATCATGAACTGGGTGGCGTTCCACCATATATAGCTATTAATTCTTTTTTAGATTTAGTGAAAGAACAATTAATTTGAGGAGATAAAGATAAAATGACAGAAGCTAAAAAAAAGATTGAAATTACTGGCAACGAAAAACCAAAAGTGGGAGTTTATGTTTGCCATTGTGGTGTTAACATCGCGGGTGTTATTTCCGTAGAAGACTTAGTAAAGTATGCTGAAACACTACCGGATGTTACTGTAGCTCGAGATTATAAATTTTTCTGTTCTGATACAGGTCAAAACGTAATTAAAGAAGATATTGAAGCAGGTTTAATTAACAGAGTTGTAGTTGCCGCCTGTTCTCCAAGAATGCATGAACCCACTTTTCGATTAGTCTGTAAAGAAGCGGGACTTAATCAATTCCTATTTGAACAAGCAAATATAAGAGAACACTCAACTTGGGTCCATATGAAAGATCCAGAAGGAGCCTATGAAATTGCAAAAGATCACGTCAAAATGGCTGTTGCGAAGGCAAGGGAATTAATACCTTTAGAAGTTCAAACAGTTGAAGTGGAACCTAGTTGCTTGGTTATTGGTGGGGGAATATCTGGAATGAACGCTGCTATAGATCTTGGTACTGAGGGATTTAAAGTATATTTGGTTGAAAGATCCCCAACCATTGGCGGACACATGGCACAACTAGATAAAACCTTCCCCACTATGGATTGCAGTGCGTGTATTTTAACACCGAGGATGGTTGATATATCACGCAACAAAAATATTGAACTCCTAACCTATTCAGAAGTGGTTGAAGTAACTGGGTATGTTGGAAATTTTGAAGTTACGATAATGAAAAAACCCCGCTATGTGGACATGGTAAAATGTACTGCTTGTGGAGTGTGTGTTGATCACTGTCCTGCGGTGTGTGGAAATGAATTTGATTTGGGTCTTGCTTCGAGAAAGGCAATATATGTTCCATTTCCTCAAGCTGTTCCAGGGCAGTATACGATCGATATGGATAGATGTATTAAATGTGGAATTTGTGAAGGAATAGATGTATGTGAACCTGAAGCAATAAAATTTGATGATGAACCCGAATATATTAAGGTTAAAGTAGGAACTATTATAGTTGCAACAGGATGGGATTTATATGATCCTACTGAATTGAAGCAATATGGATATGGAAGATATCCTAATGTGATTACTGGGTTTCAGATGGAACGGTTACTTAGTTCTTTTGGACCCGTAATAGGAAAACCTGTCAGACCATCTGACCTTAAAGCACCCCACAGTATAGCATTCCTACAATGTGTAGGTAGTAGAAATTTTAGAGATGGTGGAAATAAGTATTGCTCTAGAGTTTGTTGTATGTATGCCACAAAACAAGCAAGACAGTATAAAGAGAAACATCCCGATGCTGAAGTCTATATTTTTTATATGGATATTCGAGCCTTTGGAAAAGGATATGAAGAATTCTACGAATCTGCTGCCAGAAATTATGGTATCAACTATATTAGAGGGAGAATTGCTGAAGTAATGGAAGGAGAAAATAATAACATAATTATAAGAGCTGAAGATACACTATTGCAAACCCCCTTAGAATTAGAAGTTGAAATGTTTGTTCTTTCATGTGGTTTAGAACCAAGAGCAGACTCAGGTGATATTACCCAACTATTAAGAATTCAAAAATCTTCAGATGGATTTTTCATGGAAGCCCATCCTAAATTAAGACCAGTAGATACTTTAACTGAAGGAATATTTATTGCAGGGGTAGCTCAAGGACCAAAAGATATTCCTGATGCTGTTGCCCAAGCAAAAGCAGCTGCTTCTAGTGCTGCTTCTTTAATGGCGCAAGGAGAGGTAGAAATAGAACCGTTTTTCGCTGTGGTTCGTCCGGATCGCTGCATTGGATGTGGAATGTGCGTTGAAAATTGTGCCTATAGTGCTATTGATCTAGTTGATGATAAAAGATTTGGCACTGTAGCAAAAATTAACGAAGCTCTATGTAAAGGATGTGGTGCTTGTTCGGGTAATTGTAGATGTTCGGCTATAGATATATTTGGATTTAGTGCTGAACAAATATACTCAATACTAACAAAGAGGTCTTATTAATGAATGAAGCAACTACAGAATTAAAAAAGAATAGTGAAAAAGAATGGGAACCTGAGATCATTGCATTCTTATGTAACTGGTGTTCCTATGCTGGAGCAGATCTAGCTGGAGTAAGTAGAATTCAATATCCTCCAAATATTAGAATTGTACGAGTTCCATGCTCAGGAAGAGTTAATCCATACTTTATTATCAAGTGCTTAACAGAGGGTTGGGATGGTGTTCTTGTTTCAGGTTGTCATCCTGGAGATTGTCACTATATTAGTGGAAATTTAGTAGCCAGAAGGCGTTTTGCGATTTTGAGAGACTTATTAACCCTCTTTGGTATAGAACCTGGAAGAGTGAGTTTTATGTGGGCATCTGCTGCCGAAGGAGAACGTTTTGCTACTTTAGTTGAAAAAACAACAAATTTAGTAAAAACTATAGGACCTAATAAAAAATTTAAAAAAGATTGGTGAAAACTATGAACATTGAGATTGAAAATGAAAAAGTTCAAGATTCTATGCGGGAAATAGCAAAAAATTTGCTAAAGGAAAAAGAAGTCGATGTAATTATAGGCTATACAAAAGGAACCTTTCCATTAAGTTCAGCACCAATCATGATAAGACGAGAAGAAGATGTTGATAAATTAATATGGAACAATCTATGCTATGTGAATTTAGCTAATTACCTCGTACCTTTAAAACCACAACTGGTCGATTCCGAAAAGGGACCCCTTAAAATTGGAGTGGTATCTAAAGGATGTGTGGGAAGGGCTCTAATACATTTGGCAGTAGAAAAACAAATAGATCTCGAAAATATCAAAATGATTGGTATTCCATGTAATGGAATCATTAATAGAGGAAGAGTTGAAAGAGAGATTGGAGATAAAGAAATTCTAGCAGTTTCCATATCAGGGGAAAATGTAATTGTAAAAGGAAGGGATTTTGAACAATCATTTCCTTACGAAGAATACATGAATGAGCTATGCAAAGTGTGTAAAGTCAAATCTCCACCAGATGTAGCAGAAGCATGTATCGGTGAGTGCCAAGAGATCACTTCAGCGGAAATGGAAGACGATTTCGGAGATTTATCAGAATTTGATGCAAAAAGTCCCGAAGAAAAATGGGAGTATATTACAAGTTTATTAGAATCGTGTACACGATGTTACGCTTGTAGAGAAGCATGTCCTATGTGCTATTGCAATCTATGTTTTGTTGATCAGAATAAACCTGTTTGGTTTGGAAAAACGACGGATCTTCCTGATGTAGTCGTATTTCACTTAATACGAGCAATGCATATGGCGGGAAGATGTGTAGCATGCGGTGCTTGCAGTAGTGTATGCCCTATGGGAATTGATTTAAATCTAATTACGAGAAGTTTAGAAAAAATTGTTAAAGAACGGTATGATTTTAAATCTGGTCTTGATTTAGAAACTTTACCTCCAATGATGACTTCCAATTTGGAAGATGGACAAGAATTCATGTTAGAAGAGGATTAAAGAGGTGGAAAATATGGAAGAAAAAATATTAAAAAAAAACCAAGTATCGAAATTATATAATGACTTGGGAAAAGATTATAATTTTTATGCTCCGACTAAAGAAAAAGGAAATCTTGTATTTAAAAAGATAGGAAATGCTGAGGAAATCGAAATTGATTATTTTAATTCTAGAGTTCCACCAAAAGATGTATTATTCCCTCAAAAGGAAGTGCTATATGAATATACTATAGAAGACAAGGACGTTAAAATTACAGATAGGACAGATTTAGATCAAAAAAATATAATTTTTGGTATTCGACCCTGTGATGCACACAGTTTTGAATTGTTAGAGAATTTTTTTGGTTTTGGTGAATTTAAAGACGATCTTTTTCTAGAAAAGAAAAAAAATACAACTCTTATTGGTATTGCGTGCAATATGCCTAAAACTACATGTTTTTGTACTTCAGTAGAAGGTCATCCTTTTCAAAAAGATAACCTTGATATAATGTTGGTAGATTTAGATGATAAATATTTAGTTGAATCCGTGAGTGAAAAGGGTAAGGATTTAGTCAAAAAATTGTCATGGCTTTCGGATGCCAAGAAGGAAGATATTCAAAAAGCTGAAGAATTATCTAAGCAATCGGAAGAATCATTTGTAACCAAATTGGATTTAAAGGATTTAGATAAGGTTTTGGATCCTAATTTTGAACATGAAATATGGAATGAAATAAGCGAGACATGCATCGGTTGCGGTACTTGTTCCTTCTTATGTCCAACATGCACGTGTTTTGATGTAATTGATGAAAATGACCCTGATAGTAACCGAGGAAGAAGAATTAGAATCTGGGATACATGTCAATCATGTCTTTACACTCAACATACAAGTGGGCACAACCCTCGTAATAGTTGTGTTGAACGATGCAGAAACCGAATAATGCATAAATTCAGCTATTACCCTGAAAATTATAATCTAATTGGATGTGTTGGATGTGGTCGATGTATACAACTTTGCCCGGTAAACAATGATCTCAGAACAATTCTAGAAAAAGTAATTGATATAAAAAAAGAAGAGGAGAAAGTTAAAGTTGCCTAATCCGTATATCCCAATACTAACTGAGATAAAATCAATGGTCACAGAAAATAAAGTCGGTGATATTAAAACTCTTGAGTTAGAATTTAAAAATGATGGAGATTATAAGGAATTCAACTACATTCCGGGACAATTTGCTGAAATAAGCCTCATAGGAAGGGGAGAATGTCCTATAGGAATAGCTTCTTCTCCCACTGAAGAAGGTTCCATTAAATTTACTGTAAAAAAAATGGGATATGTAACAACTGGATTTCATAATCGTGAAGAAGGAGATGTTGTAGGGATAAGAGGTCCTTTTGGTAATGGTTGGCCCATTGAAGAAATGAAAAAAAAGAACATTGTAGTAATTGGAGGAGGATTTGCGTTCTCAACACTTCGCTCACTTGTAGAATACATGTTAGATGACAAGAATAGAGCTGATTACAATGATATTACTGTAATATATGGGAATCGAGATTCAGGAGAGGTCCTATATCAAGAAGATCTAGAAAAGTGGAAGAAAAGGGATGATATTAACGTAGTATTAACAATTGACCGCGAAGAAGAAGGATGGAATGAAAAAGTTGGTTTTGTAGCACCAATAGTCAAAGAAGTTGCTCCTTCTTCAGATAATGCCATAGCAATAGTATGTGGCCCACCAATAATGATCAAAACCACAATTCCCGTACTTGAAGAATTAAACTTCAAAGATGAACAAATACTGAATTCCTTAGAAATGAGAATGAAGTGTGGAATTGGCAAATGTGGAAGATGTAATATTGGTAAAAATTATGTTTGCATTGATGGACCCGTTTTTTCTCTCGCACAACTTAAAAAAATGCCAAGTGAATACTGAAATTTTATCAAGTTTTTTTTACTTTATTTTATTAAATTATTATTTAGCTCCATTCAGCACTAAGATATTCTAACATTTTCTTAAGGTCATTTGTAGGTGGCTTGCATGTTTTATTGATACACACATACGCAGTTGCTTTATCGTCAACTTTATCAAACCATTCTATAAAGTTCGCATATTTGTCTATCTTAGGTGGATAAAGTTCTGTTGGTCGATGAATTAATACTTTATTTGGGATATATTGATTACGAATTTTATCAAGCATTTCATTAGTATCTTCTCTATTTGTATCCCCTGAAACTACTAGTGAGTAAGAGGGCCCTATCGCAAAATCTACACCAATCATAAATTGGGTATATGCTAAAGAGCTCCCACTTATACGCTCTGAAAACACTCTTCCTAATATATCGGCTTTTTCTTCAAGCTCGTGGTCCCCCGTAAGATAACTTAAACGTAATAAATTAAGGAATGCTACAGAATTACCTGAGGGAATAGCACCATCATATAATTCTTTTCGTCGGGTTATTAATTTCTCCCCATCATCTGCCGTAAAAAAGAAACCACCAATGTAATCATCCCAGTAGTGTTGGATTAGTTGCTTATTTAGTTCAAGCGCAGTATCTAAATAGAATACATCGAATGTTGCTTCATAAAGCTCTATTAAACCCCAAATAAAAAAAGCATAATCAGTTAAAAAGGCAGTGATTTCTGCTTCACCTTCCCTATACCGATGCAAAAGTCGTCCATCATTACTTCGCATGTTTGATAAAATAAACTTTACAGCTTTTTCCGCAGCTTCTAAATATAAGGATTCACATAACACATTTGAACCTCTTGCTAATGCAGCAATCATTAAACCATTCCAATCTGTAAGTATTTTATCATCCTTATGGGGGTGAATTCGCTTTTCTCGTGCTTTAAATAAGACTTCTCTAATTCTTTCAACATCAATTTTTAACTCTTGTACAGCCATTTTTAAACTTTCAGCTAAATCTTCCCAAGATCCTTTTAGATGTAAAATATTGTTACCCGTTTTTCTTTTAGATGCTTCCTCTAAAAAATTACCTTCTTCTAATAAATTAAATATTTTTGTCGCTAATTCAACATCCTTTTCACCTAAGAGTTCTCTTAGTTCCTGAATAGACCATATATAAAATTTGCCTTCTTCGCCTTCACTATCAGCGTCTTCAGCTGAATAAAACCCACCTTCAAGAGCCGTCATATCACGTAAAACATATGCAAAAATTTCTTGGATTGTGCGAGAGTAAATATTATTCATTGTTGCTTGATATACCTCTAAGTAAGCCAAACTAATGAGAGCCTGATCATATAACATTTTTTCAAAGTGAGGAACAAACCAATTAGAATCCGTTGAATACCTATGAAATCCAAAACCAATATGATCATATATCCCGCCTTGCTTCATCTTTTGAAGGGTATGCTCAACCATTTTTATAGCTTCTTCATTTCCTGTGCGCTTCCAAAACCTTAACAAAAATACAAGATTATTTGGCGAAGGAAATTTTGGAGCATTACTAAATCCTCCATATTTTTTATCAAATTGTATTTTTAATTGATTAAATGTGTCCTTTAATGCACGCTCTGTTAGTTTATCTCCTGGTGCTTCATTAGAAGCATTTTGTAATGCAAAAGTAATTTCATCTGCTGAATCTAATAATTTATTTTTTTCTGATGCCCAAAGTGTCTTAATACGTAAAACTAGATTTTTTAATCCCATCATACCAAACCGGTCCTCCTTAGGAATATAGGTTCCAGCAAAGAATGGCTTTTTGTCAGGGGTCATTATAATTGTTAGGGGCCATCCCCCTCTGCCCGTCATCATTTGGCATATAGTCATATATATACTGTCTATATCTGGGCGCTCTTCCCGATCAACCTTTATCGAAACAAATACATCATTCATTAATTTCGCTACATCATCATCTTCAAATGATTCATGGGCCATAACATGGCACCAATGGCATGTTGAATATCCAATTGATAAAAAGATGGGCTTATTTTCTTCTTTAGCTTTTTCAAAAGCTGTATCATTCCATGCATACCAATCTACTGGATTATCTGCATGTTGTAGTAGGTAAGGACTCTTTTCATTTTGTAATCTATTCATTTATAGCATCACCATATTGATTTATAAATACAAATTCTGGTAATGGCTTTCTTGGAGGGCGTTGCTTTTCTCCCAATTTTTGAGGTTCTGAAAGATCAGGATTGATTATGTCTGATTTTTTCCCTATATTGATAAAAGTAATTAACCTCATATTCTCTGGAATTTTTAAAAGTTGCTTAGCTTTTAGTTCATCAAATCCTGCAATGGGATGTGCAATTAATCCTAGTTCAGTAGCGCGTAAGATTATAAAGGCTGAAGCTAAACCCGTATCAAACAGAAAATATTCTCTCTCTCCAAGTATACAATCATCATCTACTTTACTAAATACTGCAATAATTAATGAAGCATGTTTTATCCAGACTCGATTTTTTTTTGGAAGAGCAGGTAGTATTTTTTCGATGTCTTCTTTTCCGTATATAAAAATGAATCGCCATGGCTGACTATTCAAGCACGATGGAGCTATCTGAGCTACACTTGCTAATTTATGAATCAAACCATCTGTAACTTCAATAGGATCAAAAGATCTATAAGCTCTTCTCTTATTGATTGCTTCTAATACATCCACGATTAAGCCCTCTCTAATATTTCACTTAGCTTTTGTTTAACTTCTTCAGCATGTCCTTTGGCATTTACCTTAGGCCAGATATAAATAATTTTTCCTTCTGGATCAATAAGAAATGTAGTTCGAATAACACCGATAAATTCATTTCCTCTCAAAGTAACTTTTCCCCATACTCCATATTGCTTCAGAACCTTTTTCTCAACATCGCTCAATAAAGTAACTTTTAATTTTTTCCTCTCTATAAATTTAGCATGAGATTTTGGACTATCTGGGCTTATACCTATAACAGTTGCATCTAGCTTTTGAAAATCTGGTAAAATAGTAGTAAATTCAATGCCTTCTATAGTACAACCAGGCGTGTTATCCATAGGATAAAAATAGAGTATTACATGCTTTTTTCCCCTGAAATCTTTTAAAGCTACTTCTTGATTGTCTTTATCTGGCAAATAAAAATCGGGGGCAATATCCCCTATACTCAATTCCATCGTTTTTTCACTCATTTTAAACAACCATTTAACAAATATTTTTCATCCAATAGTATATAATTTGGATTTATTCACTTAATTATCAAACTTTTTTTGAAAATATCAATATTCGCCTTATTTTCTATTAGTTTTTCTTATAATAGAATTAGAAAATTGTGGTTTTGAAAATGTTTTATTAATGAAATATAAATCCCCTCTAGGCAAAATGAATAATGTAGACAAGAAGGAGCAATTAATCTATCTTAACTATTAAAATTTAATGATAAAATAGATAATTCCTTTACAATGAGATATCTAGATCTTAGTTGTTAAAAGTTGGTTAATTCAACAGTTAAAAGTTACATTTTTTACAAATTTAGAACATTTCTACTCTTTGAGAAAAGCTCTATTATTCTCAAAAATAATTATCAGTATTTGATTCAACCATTCAACCGACAAAAATTGATTCATTATCTTCTTCTTTTATTGCGCAAAATTAAAATAGGAGAAAGAAGATTTCCGATTCCCGTTTGTACCATTACTTGTAAGATTAGTTATTACACATTGAGGTCCAATTCATCAGTATTGCTCAAATCTTTATTTTTTTCGTAAAAAAGACTAATTGAATCTAATAGTTCACCTACATTTCTTTGCACACGCTTACATAATTGTCTTTTTTTTGGTGCTTGCCAGTTTATTACATATTTTCTCCAATCATATTCTTTTATCTTTTTGGGATGAATACCAAAAAATACACAAATTTCTTTATCAGTTACATAGCCATTCTCATTCTCGATAATTAAATGCGGTAGCTCATTCAAATGTTTTTAACCCCAATTATATAAGCAAGCAGAGAATGATGCCCATCAAATAAGATCCATTCAGTTTGTTCTGTCTTAACTAATTTTATATTAGGTAACCCATTTGGAGAAATTATGTCTTTTCCAGATCTTATTTGTTTAACCATGGATACTATTTGAGAGATGTCTTTGATTCCTGTGTTATTATGGAGATTTACAATTTCCCTTAATTGAATTATGTCTGTAACTTGTTTTTTAGTTGTTTTTATATTAAAATATGAATTGAGAAATTTCCCCCTTAAAAGAAAAGAATTTGATGAAAAAATGAGTTTTGCTGAAAAAAATCTTTTCAGCCTAGGGTTAAAAGATGTATCAGAAGAGATTGGAAAAGAGAATGCAAAGTGGTTCATAGCTAATATACATTCTATTCAGGAAAAGCTAGGATACGAGAAAAAAGCGATGGTCGTCGGTGCACCTAATTTCTCTTTCCAAACATCTTCTAACAAATTTCGTAAAGGAATTCCTGAAGGAGTAAGTTTCAAATGGGGTAATAATACGTATGATCTTGTTCTAGCAGACTTGGAGCTTGATTTTTGCGGTATGTTAGTTGGTATAGTAGAAGATTATCTAAGTTTTGAGAGAATTTTGGATATTTTATATGAAATGAGATAAAAAAGATATGAAATCGATAATAAAGAGATAGAAAGATCATATTTTTGGCCGGGAAGCCATTTCTTGAAATTATATGAGGTTGAAAGCAATAAAACTCTAGACTTACCGAAAAATGTTGCAGTTTTACACACATCTTCAAATAAAATGCGAAATCAATTGAAAAATTTTGCTCGAGAAAGAGCTGAAGAAATAGAAACACCCTTTGGTACAACACACGTTTTGCTTGGAAAAGATGCGAGAGAATACCAGAAATGTTGCAAGTATGCGAGTGACTTTTCTAAAAGAAAACGCCAGATTATCTTTAAAGAAATTTTTGATGGTGAGACGATAGCAAACCATAACCACTGTGATTTAAAGGGACTTAATGAAGCGATTATTGGATGTGATGTTGTTGAGGAAGGAGAAATTTCTGTGATATCGCTAACTAATAGAGCTTATCTAGTTAAAGGAAAAAAGAATCTTTCTTCACAAACAATTGAAGAATGTTTTGGTTCAAGATCAATTGAAGAATGGGCATATAATTACCTTTTAAACCTTAATATGGTTTCTCATGGAGGTGGTCATGAATTACCTGGAGTAGATCGTCTTGAGAAAGTTATTTTTTATCCTGAGGGCAGAGTTTTTGTATTAAAGTGTGGTTATAGAACCAAGGCATATAGAGACATGTGGAATATCCCTCGTGATTACAGAGTAGAAGGTATTTTGGAGAGAATCCAATCTCTTGGATTAGCAAGTCATTACGCAACTCTTCAATTAATTTATACTATAAAAGTTGATTTCTGAAATCAAAAAGTATAACTTAATATACATAAATAAAATTTGTTAAATTCTATTATCAATTTCGAGTACCTCCAGAAAAAAGAACATCTCTAAGTTTTTTAACGCAGTTCCTTTCCAATGATTGCCATTCGTGGCTTAAAAGTGCTGTACAAACGCTTATAGATAATGAGGAGCACATATTTAAGTTTCAACATATTCAAGAAACCTATCAAAAAGCGAAAGCCGTTAAATCAATAAAAATTGTGAATGAATCCAGCGACAAGCTCTTAAATGATTCATACAGGACGCAATTCGGCATGTGAACGATAAAAAACTTAAGGATGAGAATTGCTCATATGTTGCAATGCCCTATAATTGTTTCACCTACTTTGAAATAAAAAAAACTTAAAGATTTTATGAAAAGATTTTTAATTGAAGTTAATTTACACTTCTTTATAAATAAACTAAATATCCAAAAAATTCCATGAATTTTTCAAAATCCTCTAATAAGATCATTCAAAATCTTGTTATTTCCTATATTGTTTAGCTTATTGGGGTAATTATTTTAGTCAAAATTATTGTTTAGGAGTCCAGAAATATTTATAAACATATAAATAAAATAAAGAAAGTTCATAGAACACAGAATAAATTTAAAAAAGATGAGCGGAAAAATGGAAGGTCTAATCCTCGCAGCAGGTTGTTCCAGTCGATTCAATTCAATGAATAATTCATTTAAAAAATATTTATTAAAGTTAAATAATTCGAATATTTTAAGTTATATCATTGCTGGAATGATTAAAGCTGGGATTAGAAAAATCAATATTGTAACCAGGAAAATATCAAATAAATCAAAATTTATACAAGATCTCTTAATTTCCATAGAAAAATCTGGAATCGATTCTAAAAATTTTAAATTAAATATTATTAAGAATAAAAGCCCAGAAAGGGGAAACGGTTATAGTCTTCTATTAGGGCTAAATAAAATTTCATCTGAATATGTTTTATTATCAATGGCAGATCATATTTTTTCGAAAAATATTTTTTCTCAATTAAAAAAGAACTATAATAGATATGATGTTCTCTTAGCTACAGATCCAATGCAAAAAAAAGGATATTATGATTTAGATGACGCAACTAAGGTATATGGAATTAACTCTTTTATTATTGACATAGGAAAAGATATATCTAATTATAACCGGCTGGATATGGGAGCATTTATATTAAAGATAAAAAAAATTCGAATTATTTGTCAAGATATAGAGTCAGATTTTCATAAATTTGGTGTTACAAACATCATTCTTTTGGCACTTAAATCAGAATTAAATGTTGGATATTTTGATTTTCCACAAGTTATTTGGCTAGATATAGATAATTATACAGATTATTATCAATTAAAAAGATTTTTTAATGATTTTTCTAATTTTTATCCGTTTGGTCTAAATCCTTCTAAGGGTATTTTCTAATTAAAAGATAAAAAAATTTGTGAGGACTAAAAAAATGCAACAAAATATTATTCAAATTAAATCAACAAACCAGAATTCTGTTAATTTAATTGGAATTATTTTTCTTCCTAATAATCCATTTTTTATTAAAGATCAACAATTTTATTGGAAAAAATTATGTGGTATGTCAATTTTAGAAAGAAACATTAGCGTACTTACTAAAATTGGAATAAAAAATATCTTTATTTTATCCAACAATTCGGAAAATTTGAATAATGCAATAAATTTTGAAAAAATTAAGTTTACAACGGCAATAAAAATTAAATCCCTTCATTATATTAAAGAATATTTATATCAAGAAAAGTTATCTAATTCTGTATTAAAATATGCCATTATTTTAAATGGTGGAGTTTTAATCGACAATAGAATAGTTCCTTCGTTATTAAATTACGAAGAAGAAATAATATATATTAAAGGAAATAAAATCCATTCAAATTATACTAATAAAAATCGAATTAATGTTTTAGCTGGTAAAATAAATTTTAAAGAAAATAAACATATTTTTCAAAATAATATAAATTCTTTTAATGATTTTTTCGATTCCTTATTATTAAATGAAACTATATACCATACTTCAGATGAGATTTCTTCATATAAACCAGATATGAGAAAGGATTTACCTCTTTACACTCATTCATTTCGAAATTATGAAGATTTTAAATCCGCTAAAAAGTTGCTTGTAAAAAGAACCCAAAAGGGTACATTAGATTTAATTGCTTGGTATTTTAATAGACCTTTCGAAAATATTTTTGTTAAATTATTTGCAAATACTAAGATTACAGCTAATCATATTACAATTCTTGTAAATATTTTTGCATATATTACATTGTTTTTATTTTTAACACTTAATTGGTGGATTGGATTTATTTTATTGATATTCATAAATATTTTTGATGGTGTAGACGGAAAACTTGCTCGTTTAAAAAATAAAGAGAGTAAAGTAGGACATATTGAACACTCATTTGATCAATTATTTGAACAAGCAATTTATGTAGGTATAGGTCTTGGCGCTTATTTTATAATTGGTCAATTTTATATTATTATTATATTAATTATTATGCTATTATCAGATTCATTTAATCGTCATTGTTCAATGCAATATAAAGAAGTAATGAAGATAACATTGGCAGATAGTAGTAGATTTGATCAATTATTTCGAAGATTTGATGGAAGGAGAAATATTTATACCCTTCATATCTTAATTTTTGGAATTTTAGGTCATTTTGAATATGTAATTTTTTCAATTTGTATTCATGCTATAATTACAAGTGTAATTTATTCTATTCAAGCAATTAGACACATGAAAAAAGCAGATAATTTAGAATTTAAATAATATAATTTAAAAATTTATTGAGATGAATATTTTTGAGTGAAATAAAGATTGCAATTGTTGGGATTGGTAATTGCGCTTGTTCATTGATCCAAGGTATTGAATATTATAAAAATAAAAATGCTGAAAATTGTATTGGATTAATGCATTGGGATATAGGCGGATATAAGCCAGGCGACATTGAAGTAGTTGCTGCATTTGATATAGATCATAGGAAAGTTGGGAAGGATGTAACGGAGGCTATTTTCCAGCTACCTAATTGTACTAAAATCTTTTATGAAAATATTCCAAAAACGGGCGTTATTGTTAAAATGGGAAGAATTTTGGATAGTTTTGCGAAACACATGAAAAATTACGATGAAAAATATACATTTGTTTTATCTAATCAAAAAGAATCAACTAAGGAAGAAATAATTCGAGAAATTAAAACATCTAACGCAGACATGCTCATAAATTTTCTCCCTGTTGGTTCTGAAGCAGCAGCTAAATTCTACGCTGAATGTGCTTTAGTTGCTAGAATTGGCTTTATAAATTGCATCCCTGTTTTTATTGCTAGTGATCCTGAGTGGAATAGCAAATTTGAAAAGAAAGGAATTCCAATTATCGGAGATGATATAAAATCTCAGATTGGAGCTACCATAGTTCATCGAATTTTAGTTAATCTTTTTAAGAAAAGAGGAGTAAAGCTTATGCGTACATATCAACTTAATACGGGAGGAAATACAGATTTTCTTAACATGCTTGATAGAAATCGGCTAATTTCTAAAAAGATATCTAAAACTGAAGCGGTTCAATCACAAACATGGATCCGATTGAATGATGAAAATATTCATGTTGGCCCAAGTGATTGGGTTCCTTGGCAAAAAGACAATAAAGTCTGTTTCATCAGAATGGAAGGTAATATTTTTGGAGATATTCCTATCGACCTAGAACTCCGTCTTTCTGTTGAGGATTCACCAAATTCTGCAGGGATTGTAATAGATGCCATAAGATGTTGTAAATTAGCACTTGATCGAAATGAAGGGGGTGTTTTATATTCTCCTTCTGCTTACTTTACAAAACACCCTCCTATACAATATACAGATGATGAGGCTTATTTTTTAACGGAAGAGTTTATCAATGGAGCTATGGATACTGCTAGACCCATATTTAAAGAAAAGGATAAATCTAATGAACAAGCGATAAATAATTAAAAACTCTGAATAAATCTGTTATTAATATTTATTTACCTTTGATAAAGGCATTTAACGATTTTTTTTCAAGCTCAAAAACATGTTATTATAAAATAGTAATATTTTATTTAGTGAACTTACCAATTCTTATAACAAATTTTTTATAAAACAATTCTTTTACTTTCTTAAGTTTAAATTACATCATTTTTGTATTAGGTTGCAAGTTTACAGACTTAAAATTAATAATCATCTATGCGCTGGATGTAATGACTGTGTAGTGGCTTGTCCTGTTAATTTTGAAAGACTTAGAGTGGATAGTTTTTTAAATCAAGAAAATGCAGTCATTTTAGTTAAGAATGGTTTAGCTTATGAAATCTATGATGAAGAAAGAAAAAATGGGAATTGTACAGGATGTGGAATATGCATTAATGCCTGCCCACAGAGAGCAATTCAGATTATAATTGAAGATATAACAATATAATTAAGAATTATTTAGAAAAATGTTTCCTAAAATTTCAAGAAAAATTGAAGAAAACCAAGAAGCTGTAAAAATTCAATTTCTTACAGAAAATCTTGAATTAATTTTGGACCGAAATAAGTGCGTTGGTTGCGGAACGTGCTCTCGAGTATGTCCCAAAGAAGCCATCTCAAGAGGTCCTATTGGTGCTGCAATTAGATATCCAACTACTAATGATCTTATCCCTGAAGTTTATGATCCAAATAAATGTGTCTTCTGCGGGACTTGCGTTTACATGTGTCCCTGGTCTGCATTGACTCTTAAAATAAACGGCGAAGTCGTTGAACTTGATAAAATAATTCTCGTTGAGAAGAAAGCCCTCCCGAAGCTTGAATTTACTGCTAAGAAAGTTAAGAATCTTGAAGGTGTTGAGAGAACAGTTAAGCAATACGCAAAAGCCAAAATAGAAATAGTTGATGCAGAATGTCCTGGGGGATGTAAGACATGTGTTGATGTTTGTCCAACTGGGGCGATTATTGTACCTCCAAAATCTGATAAAGGTTGGGAAAAAGTTCCAAATGTTCTACCACATGAAGATTTCGATGATCTATGCGTAGCTTGTGGCGCATGCGACAATGGATGTCCAACTGGAGCCATAAAATTAACAATTACCGAAGTAAATCATTCTGGAGATTTTAATGAGCCTTTCTGGCCAGATATGGTAGAAAGATTAAAAACATTAAAATGGAGCGAAAAGGAGGAATCCTAAAATGAGTATAAATAATTTAATATTATTAACAGGAAGAACTATTAACCAGGGTGTAGCTTTAGAGGGAGGAAAGGTGAGTAGAGAGAATGTTCGAGCTTGCGCATTATGTGTTTTTGATCCAGAAGATTTTAAAAAATTGGATACAATCGTAGGCACCCCCGTTAAAGTAAGTACGGATTTTGGTGAAGTTATTGTATATTCAACAATAACAGAAGAAGGCCCCCATCCTGGAATTATTTTTATACCTATGGGACCTTGGGCAAATCAACTTGTCAATCCAGACTCACAATCTTGTGGAACCCCCACATATAAAGGAATGAAAGCAAAAGTGGAAGTTGTGAAAGATGGAAACGTTTTAGATGCCTTAGAATTAATAAAAACTCTAATAGAGGGATAAAATATGGCAATAAAGAAGTTTAGAACTATTTATGATGTAGTATGTCCTTTTTGTGGAACTCTCTGTGATGATCTTGAAGTAGATGTTGATATAAAAGAAAATATTGTTGTAGAAGTTAGAAATGGGTGCCAAATTGGAACCAAAAAATATTTTGCATCTAATCCAAGTGACCATCGCTATGAAAAACCGATGATAAAACAAGATGGATCCTTAAAAGAAGTATCATGGGACGAGGCGATTGATAAAGCTGCAGAAATTTTAGTTAATGCTCAACGGCCATTACTTTACGGATTTTCAAGTACCGAATGTGAAGCTCAAAGCGTAGGTGTCGAATTAGCAGAAGTATTAGGGTCAATATTAGATAATACTGCTTCAGTATGTCATGGTCCAACATTATTGGCAAAACAAGATGTAGGACAACCGGGTTCTACACTGGGAGAATATAAAAACAGAGCCGATTTAGTAATCTTCTGGGGATGTAATCCTGTTCATGCTCATCCTAGGCATTTAGGTAGATATAGTGAATTTGTAAGAGGCTATTTTAGAAAAGATGGGAGAAATGATAGGTATATCATCGTGGTTGATCCGAGAAATACACATACTGCACAAATAGCAGATCTTTACATTCAAGTCAATCCTAGTGAGGATTATGAATTATTAAATGCATTAAGGGCTCTTTTAAGAGGAGTCGAATTAGATGGTGAGGAAGTATCAGGCGTACCAATGGAAAAAATTAAAGAATTGGTTGGTATACTAAAATCTTGTAATTTTGGTGTTATTTTTTTTGGTATGGGATTAACTCAATCTCTTTCGCACCATCGCAACATCGATAGTGCTATATGCTTGACTAGAGAATTAAATGACCATACTAAATTTTTAATAACTCCCATGAGGGGGCACTACAATGTTGCAGGCGCAAATGAAGTTTTTACTTGGAACACGGGGTATCCCTATTCTATTGATTTTTCAAGAGGATATCCACGCTATAATCCTGGAGAATTTTCATCAGTGGAAGTGCTCATAAAAGATCAAGTCGATGCATCTTTAATAGTAGCCTCTGATCCAGCAAGCAATTTTCCAGCCGCATCAGTAAAAAATATGTTTAAACATCCTGTGATAGCAATTGAACCTCATATAACTCCTACCTCAGCATTTGCGGATGTTGTATTGCCTGCAGCCATTGCTGGAATTGAATGTGAAGGAACTGCTTATCGAATGGATAACGTCCCAATTCGATTAAGGAAGGTCAAAGAAGCACCTGGAGAATGTTTGACTGATAAAATGATTCTAGAAAAACTACTTGAAAAAGTTAAAGAAAAGAAGGGGGAGTAAAAAATGGCTGAAATTAAATTAAAATTAAATAATGAACTTAAATTTCCTCTCGAAGCGGATTCAATAACTCCTGATAATTTCGCCGGAAAATCGGTAGCTGAAATTAAAAAATTAGCAGTCTATTACGGGACTAAAGAATCTACAATTGGAGATTTTTTTAATGTGTCTGGGAAATCAGGAGATGTAGGTGAATTAAAAATTATCATAGATGGAGATCTCTCTAATGTTAAACGTATAGGTGAAAAAATGACTGCTGGCGAAATAATAATAAACAGTGATATCGGTATGCATGTAGGAACTCAAATGTCAGGAGGAAAAATTACAGTAAATGGTAATGCTGACGATTGGGCAGGAGCTATGCTACAAGGTGGTGAGTTGGAAATTACGGGAGATGCTGGAAATTATGTAGGCGCCGCTAATAGGGGCTATTGGCAAGGTATGAAAAATGGAATTATCAGAGTTAAAGGAAAAGTAGGTGTTGAAGCTCTAACATGGGCGAGGGGCTCCGTACCCAATAAAAGATTACCTACTTTAATATGCGGTAGTGCTGGTTCTTTTCTTGGTATTCATAATCATGGAGGCACTATTATTGTTGAGGGCGATGTTGATCGCTGTGCTGGTGCAGATATGGCTAGAGGACTTATAGTTATTAAGGGAAAAGTATCAAGATTGCTTCCCTCATTCAAAAAAATTGGGGAAGTAAAAGAAATAGAGCTCTTTAATGGAGATAAGATTACAGGTAAATTCATTGAATATAGTGGTGATCACTCTGTTAAGAAAAATCATTCTGTCTTAGATAAAAAGACTGGAGAAATAAGAAGAAGCGCTAATGGCAGATTATATGTTGCCGCATAATGAATTTTTTAAAAAATTCTTATTAGTTTTTTAAATTTCCTGAATTAGCCATTTTATCTAATTTTTTTTTTGAATTCAAATTAATGGTTCGGGCAGTTCTTTTTACAAACGAATAAAAGCCAAATATTATAAGGTTGAATTATTATTTTGATATTATTTATAATTACGAAAATAAAATATCATCAAAGTGTTCAATAAATTTTATAGAAAAAGAATTATGATAAATTCAACGAATTGAAAAAAAATTATGATAAATTCAACGAATTGAAAAAAAATTATGATAAATTCAACGAATTGAAAAAGAATTATGATAAATTCAACGAATTTATCAAAATAATATTATGAATTTTAATAAAAGAAGAGACAAAGTTATATTTTTTTCCATTCTAATTGGAATTTTTCTAGCAATTTTAATATTTCAACCTAAAGATGTTGAAACTGAAAGTCCTTCTAAAGAAACAGAAATCAATGGTAATTTAAAACCAAAGACGGCAGCTCCACCGAATGTGTCAATTATAGAACCAACACAAGGCACTTATGGTCCAGCCGATATACTGATAAACGCGTCAATTACTGCTGAAACGTCTGTTTATAACGCAAAGACAATGATCAATGC
>SDBS01001217.1_pt1 | contig 26292 bp, 19 predicted proteins | sample 2277091 | NCBI WGS metagenome assembly SDBS01 (sample SAMN10404972, study PRJNA504765) | marine sediment metagenome | isolation source: marine sediment core GS10_PC15, 163 cmbsf | place: Arctic Ocean: Southern Knipovich Ridge | collected 2010
GCATTGTCCCGTGCCAAGATCGCCTATGCCGATCGGGATCTGACCCAATCTGAAAAACTTCTTCGGGATATTCTCCGAAAGACTCCCGGGGACCTTGGAGCAACCCTCTTGCTCGCAAGGGTCACCCACGATCTGGGCCGTGCAGCCGAGGCTGCCAGGCTCTACAAGCGGGTACTCCAGGCTAACGGGAAGAGCTTCACGGCGGCACAGGGTTTGGCTGAGATTCACGAGGCTGCGGGCCAGTCGGACATGGCCATCTCCTACTGGCAGCGGGCCAGTGCGCTCAAGCGCGATGATCCAACCCTCTGGCGCAAGCTGGGCATGGCCCAGGTCAAGGCGGGCGATTCGCGTGGCGCCTTCACGTCCCTCAGCCAGTCCCTGGCATTGGACCGAAGCCAGTCAGATCTCGCGGTATTCGTGGGCGATCTTGCCGCTGGCAGGGCCACGAAACCGACGTCCGCTCCGGGGTTGGGAATTCCCGAAGTTCCTGAAGTCCCGAGGCCGGGAGCACCATTCGGAGGACTTGGAGGAAGCGGAGGATTCGGTGGAAACGGGAACGGTGCAGGGGGTAATCCTGCTTGGGCTCACGGCCGGCCGAATCATTCGGGTCAGCCGAATCAGCCAAGTCCCGGATCTTCGAGTCCATTTTCATTTCCGGGATCGAGGCGATGAGCAGGCGAAAGACTGGGCGCAAGATTGTCCTGGGATCCGCGCTGGTTGGCGTTGCCACCCTGGCCATTATTGGCCTGTTTGTCATCGGCGGGGGTCAGACCGATACCGATACAGTCGAGAAACCCGGCCTGTTGGCCACGATCGAAGAGGGTCCCAAACCTGCCTTGACTCCCCTTCGGCTTGAATCCTTGGATGTTCCTCACGAGGCAGCGGTGGAAAGGATCCAGCCGGCCGAACCCACTGCTTTACCAGGCAAGGCCTCACAGGCCAAGCATGCAAAAAGGGCGATCCTCGGGGATCTCGATGGGTTCGAGATCTCCAGGGAGGATCTTCTCAAGAAGAAAAATGGAGTCTACGGATACACTTCGCGGAATTACGGAGTTACTCTCGATCGGGGCAAGGTCGTGTTTGCCACCCTGACCGATCATGAAGATCTTCAAGATATCATTCGTCCCCAGGTCACTTTCGAGTTCGAAAGTGTTCGCGTTGGCAATGACATCATCGCCAAGGGTGGCAAGACCGACGCCGACATCAGCCTCGAAGATCGCTCCGTCTCCTTCGAGCGGGGAAGCGTGGAGGAACGCTACACGCTTCACCAGGAGAGCCTGGAGCAGGGATTCATCCTGTCGGAGCTTCCTGATGCACGGGGGGAGATCTCGATCACCGCGAGCCTGGGGACGAATCTTTGGGAACCCGCGGATGGCCTCAAGGGCTCCGGGGTCACCTTCGAGTACCGGGGAAACGAATTCATCTCCATCCGCAAACCCGTTGCCTTGGATGCGGCCGGTCGGCGGCTGGACTTGGCAATCTCCACCGATAACGGTCGCCTGACGATCACCGTACCCGGGGAATGGGTCGCCCGGGCCCCACTCCCCATCAGGATTCAACTCCACTTTCACCGTTCCGGCGGCGGTTCCGCCCAGGCGGATGATGTTCCTGGACATCTCGTGGGTACCGACCGCCCGGTTGCGAGTCGCAAGATCGACATCGCCTGCAACACCTTGACCGGAGAACGGTTCGTGGTCTGGGTCGAACCGTTCGGTTCCGGCACGTTCGACAGGGACATCTATGGCCAGAGGGTTGCCTCAGACGGATCCCTTGTAGGAGGGGTCATTTTCATCGCCCCGGGACCGACGGGGGCCTACGAGCCGACCGTTTCATATGGCGACTCGGTCGATCGCTATCTTGTCGCTTTTGGAGAGGATCCTCTCGAGGACGGGTCTTCTTCCGATCAGCGGATCAATGGGCTGATCCTCAATAGTGACGGGTCCGGGCACACGCCGGTATTTGTCCTGGATGATTCGACCGGGCATGACCTCTCCTCCCGCGTTGCTTTCGATGGGAAAAGGTGGCTATGCGTCTATTCCTTGAGCGTTGGTCCCGATTCGAATATCCGCGCCCGGTTCGTCAGGTCCGACGGAGTACCCGGAGATCGGGTAGATATTGACGGTATTGAAGGGGAGCGCGGCTCTTCTCCCTCGGCTGGCGGGGCCACGGTGGAATTCGGTAACGGTATCTATCTCGTTGCGTGGGAAAAGAAAGGCGCGGACCAAGACGGGGTCCGAGTGGTGGTCGCCAGGACTCTCGATCCTTCCGGCAGTTTCCTGACGCCAATCACCACCGTCAGCGAGGCCCCGGATAACAGTTCCCGGGACGTTGATGTCTCTGTCGGTAATGGACGGTTCCTGGTTGTCTGGCGCCAGGATCTCAATCCGTTCAATGGTGGGCAGGAGGCCAATCAACCCCGCGTCGTCCGCGGGAGAATCATGGGTCAGAGCCTGTCGTTTCAAACTTCATCATTTGAAATCGGTACCGGCTCGGCAAATCAACACATGCCGAGCGCCGCCTATTCCGCCACCAACGACGAGTGGACGGTGGTCTACGTGGATGGTTCACGGGCCAGGGGGAACATCTTCGGGAACCGGATTTCGGCATCGGGCATGGTCTGGTCTCGGGACAGGATTACCCGGGACGGAACGGCCGATATCCGGCCCGAGCTTTCCTGGAATTCCAAAACCAACGAAATGCTCGTGGTTTACCAGTCCAATTCAAACGGATCCGTTGGCGTGGGGGCAAAACGATTCAGCCTGGATCTCCAGGTGCCCTCGACGCCCGGCCAGCCTGGCGTGGTCAGGGTTCCTGATCAGGTCGGGCTGTACTCGATCACCTGGTCTCCCTCCCGGGATACCGGCGGATCGGGACTGGCCTGCTACGAGCTGGAACGATCCACCGATGGGGGCAGGAAGTTCGCCCTTGTGGCCAGCCCCACGACCAACACGTTTACCGAAACTGTCGAGTCCGGTTCCGAAGATGGCCCCCACCTCTACCGCGTTCGTGCGCGGGACCGGGTGGCACACTTCTCCGCGTTTTCCCCGAATTCCGTCACCGTTAAGGGAGCGTCCAAGTGAAACGTAACCACACCATCACGAGGCTGTGCGGAGTGGCGCTGACCCTCGCGCTCGTGCCACTCCTGGTTTCCGCCGGGACTTCAGTCCCTCCCGGGGAAGTGGAATTGACCGACGCGCAGAGCGTTCAGACCACCTATTCGACGATCCAGGAGGCTGTTGATGCGGCCACACCGTCGAGCGTCATCGTTGTCGGTGCCGGGCTGTTCGATGAATACGTGGTCATTGAGGACCAGTCATTTCTCCAGATTCGATCAGACGACTCTTCAACAGTGCGGGGCTTTCGCATCAAGCAGTCGGACAACATCACCATCGATGGGTTTGATATCGACTCCACAAGCACGACTGAAAACGGCATCGTGATGATGGGGGGGATCTCCCAGAACGACCACATCACCATTTCGAACAACGAGATTCACAACGCCAACAGTGCCAACAGCGGCATCAAGGTCGCCGGGGGCAACTCCGACATCACCATCACGGGCAATGACATCCACGACAACGGACGAAACGGGATCATCTTCATCGACTCCTCGGGGGGGCCGCACTTCGTCACGTCCAACCAGATCCACGAAAACGGCAGAAACGGGATCTCGGTTGCGCGTGGGCATGTGATCACCATCGGCGGAAACATCATCACGGGCAACGGGACCAACACGGGGATCATCGGAGGGCGATACGGCATCTGGCGTGGGGCGGTTTCCGGAGGACCCGGCCAGCCCGGAGGAATAACGCTGATCGACAACATCATCACTGGAAACAACGGGAACGTGGTGGCGGGACAGAGTTCCCAGGATCTGGGTAATTTCCACCAAACTCTCGACGCGACAGACTCGGGAAACGCCACCACCGCGGGGAACGAAGGCCCGGGCGTCGGACCGGTGGCTCCGCTAAATCTCGCGGCGATCGCAGGCAACCTGCAGGTTTCGCTGAGCTGGGACGCCTCAAACGGGGCCATCAGCTATCAGGTCAAGCGGTCTCTCACGTCCGGCGGGCCCTACTCTACGATTGCCGCGAGTGTTTCCCAGACGTCTTTTATCGACACGCCTCTTACTGCGGGGCTCACCTTTTTCTACGTTGTCAGTGGTGTAAGCACGTCGGGTGAGGGACCCATTTCGTCTGAGGTCTCGGCCACCCCGTTTGGAACCGCGCCGCCTGCCCCGACAGGAGTCGTGGCAACCGAAGGCAACCAGGCCATCTGTCTCGTGTGGGACGCCACAACCGGTGCGAACAACTACAACGTCAAGCGGGCGCTGGTCACGGGAGGGCCCTACACGACCATTGCATCCTCCATCACCGCCACCGACTACATGGATTCGGGGCTGACAAATGGAACGGCGTATTTCTACGTCGTAAGCGCGGTCAATGGTGGCGGGGAACGCCCGGATTCGGCCGAGGTTACGGGCACGCCCTTCGGGGGAAGTCCGCCGGTTGCCCCTACAAACCTTGTGGCGACCCACGGAGCCTCGTTTGTAAACTTGACCTGGATCGATTCGCGCGGTGCTGACAGCTATACCGTCAAGAGCTCAGCAACATCAGGCGGCCCTTATACGATCCACACCGCCGGGATAGCCCCGGGCGGGTTTTTCTCGCTGTCAGCGAACAACGGAGTAACGGTCTTCTACGTCGTCACCGCCACCAACGGCGATGGGGAGAGCGGTAACTCCAACGAGGTCTCCGCCACACCCGGCGCTCCCGTTGCACCCACCGGTCTGGCGGTTATTGATGTTTCTTCAGACAACCTGACCCTGGGGTGGACTGTTACTCCGGGAGCGAACGACTACTCGATCAAGCGTTCCACAACAACCGGTGGACCCTACACCACGCTCCAGACCGGGGTTACGGGAACCCAGTACACCGATTTCAATGCGGGTCCAACCGGAGGTACTCTCGAGACCCAGGGCAGGCGGTACTTCTACGTCATCACGGCCGTCAATGGTGCAGGCGAAAGCGGTCTATCGAACGAGGTCTCCGAAGATCCTCCCGTGGCCTCCACCAATCTCGTCATTTCCAATGTGGGGCCAAACGACATCACCATCACCTGGGATTCTTCGCCGGGAATCGTTCTCTATCACATCGGACGTTCAACTGTAGCGGGAGGTCCCTATAACACGATCAGGCACGAGTCTTCCACTACCTCGACCGATAACAACGCTGTTCCCGGAACGACATACTTCTACGTCGTCGTGGCTGGCAGCGGCGCGGGGTTGAGCCTGCCGACGAACGAGGTGTCGGCCAAGGCCGGCCCGCCTGACCCGCCCGAGAACATGAGGACCCGAGTGGGTCCCGGACAGGTCCTGGTTGAATGGGACGCGGTCGAGGGTGCCGACCAGTACGACCTTAACGAGATCAATTTTGGTGACGGGGTGACCGTCAATCCACCCGATACCTCGCACCTGTTCACGTTTCTTAACAACGGAGATACCTTCCAGTATGTCGTCACGGCCGTAAGCAATAACCGGGGGACCAGCAATCAAGCCGGCCCTGTATTTGCAACACCCTCCGCCGACGTTCCCGGAGCACCGTTTTCCCTCGGTGCGGCTGCGGGGACAAACCAGGTCTCGCTTAACTGGCAGATACCGATATTCATCGACGGAAACCTGGCCATCGTTGACGAGTACCTCGTGAAGCGTGCCGTCATGCCCCTCGGTCCGTATTCAATCATCGCCACGGGCGTGACATCCACCTCGTACATCGACACGGGACTTGTAGGCGGTACGACCTTCTACTACGTCGTCACCGCCGTCAACAGCGTCGGTGAGAGTGGTTCTTCCAACGAGGCCTTAGCCACTCCAACAGGTGGCACTCCAGCACCGGCCAATCTCGGTGCCAGTGCCGGGGATGGGTCGGTGTATCTGATCTGGTCGGCGGTTGAAGAAGCCGACAGTTACTCGGTCAAGCGATCCACTCAATCGGGGGGCCCCTATTCGACCGTCCAGGCTGGACTCATCGCCACATCGTTTACCGATCTATCCGTCACCAACGGAACCCAGTACTTCTACGTGGTCAGTTCAACCGGTGCATCTGGTGAGGGATTGAATTCCGGGGAAGTCCCGGCCCTGCCCGTCGCTGCTCCGGCTGCTCCGGCGAACCTGGTGGCAGTCGGATTGGACGCGGCCATTAACCTTACATGGGACGTTTCGGCCGGGGCGACGAGCTATGACGTTTTCAGGTCCCTGACTTCCGGGGGGCCTTACACGGTTCTGCAGACCGGGATCACGGGTACATCCCATCCGGACGGTGGACTAGCCAACGGGACCGCTTATTTCTACGTCGTCGCCGCGCTCAACAGCGCCGGGTCGCTGGGGCTGTCCAACGAGGCCTCGGCTGTTCCGAACGGTGCGCCGGAGATCCCGACGGGCCTTGCGGCAACTCCCGGGAACCAGGTGGTGGATCTTGTCTGGGTCGCCGCGGCGCGTGCGACAAGTTATGACGTACAGCGCTCAACGACGGCCGGAACTGGGCATACGACCGTCGCTAACGTTTCGAGCACTGCCTACTCGGACACCACGGCCGCCAATGGGACGACCTACTTCTACGTCGTCAGGGGTGTCAACGGGGCGGGACAGAGTGATCCCTCGAACGAGGCATCCGGATTGCCGGCAGCCGTAGCTCCCGATCCTCCCTCGAACGTCCGTACGACGGCCTATTCCAACACCATCGATGTCGAGTGGGACGCTTCGCCTTCGGATCATGTAGCGGGGTACAACGTCTACCGCAAACGGACGCTGCCCACGGCCGAGCCGAACTTCCTGCTCCTAAACAGCAGCGGAGTGGTCCTCAACACCAAGTACCGGGATTCAACGGCGTCCAACGGCGATACCTACCTCTATCACGTCACGGCGGTTGGAGAGTAGATCGATGATAAAAAAACAGAATCTCCTAATGGCGATTCCGGCGGTGGCTGTTGTGGCTCTGGTGATCGCGAGTTTCGCCCGGAGGCCAGGCCCGATTGGCCCAACAGAAGAAGCCTCAAGCCCGGCCCAGGCTAAAGCCAAGGCCCAGGCCAGGAGGCCGTATCCCACGCCGGGCACCACTCGCGAGTGGAAGAGGCCACCGAAACCCGTCCGACCCAATCCGGCACCTGCGGGCCAGGTCAACCGGGCGATGAAGGAGGCTCGGCTGAGGTCTACTTTTAACAACTACCGGACCGCCGTGGCGACGGGAAATTCGGCGATCCAGAAGGCGTTGCGGCCCATCCTCATTTCGAACCGCGAGGCCTCGATCCGCATGGCCCAGGAAAGCCTGGCCAAGGCATCCAGGCCAAATGACCGGGATATTGCCAACCGAACTCTGACTTCACTGAGGGATAACCGATGAGACACCTCTTCCTTGGGATTACTCTCCTCGGCCTGCTCGCCAGCGGTGCGCCCGCCGGGTCCATCCCCGCGCAGAGTTCGCCCACGGGGGCAAACCGATACTGGCTGGCCTACACGGATCTTCCCACGCCGAACATCGGAAGCACGGAAGAGGCGTCTGTCGCCGTCGATGTCGAGGGGAACGCCCACATCATCCACGCGGTGGACAGTTCCGACAGGATCTATTACTTCAATACCCGTTTCCAGGGAGCTGGAGCGAACGGATTCACTACGCCCCTGTTGCTCGTGGATTCAGCCGCACAGGAATCCGTTGCCGAACCGGACATCTGGGTGGACCCCGCAGGCACCGTGCATGGAGTCTGGATCCATAATTTTCCCCCGGTTCCCGGAGAGTTTGTAGGGAGCCAGGGCGTTCTGGAGTACCGGGCCATGGACACCAACGGCCTGGGAGTAACCAAGCAACTGGTGAACAAGATATCATTCATTCGTTATGAAGATCCCCAGGTTGTCGTCAGCGCGCTGGGAGAAGTACACATCACAGCCACCCAGATCAGCGACGTTACAGGGGATCGCCTTGGTTTTCACTTCGTACTGAGGCCCACTGAATCGGACTTCGAGAGTGTCATTCCCCCCTTCGAGAGGGCTCCCCGCATCGCCACTCGCGGGAACAAGCTGGTCGCTGTATGGGAAGAACTCGTTCAAGGTGACTGGAATATCTCCTGGGCCCAGGCGACACTTGTGGCCGGGCAACTCCCGGCGTGGTCCTCAATTAACTCGGTGACCGCAGGCATTGGAGGCCAAACTCGGAATCCCGACGTGGACATCGATTCCAGTGGCGATCCCCATTTCTCCTGGCGTTCCCAGTTAATAGGGGTCAACCAGATTCTTCACAAGAAGTGGAATGGTCCAACTTCTACCGTTTCAGAATTGCCCGGACCAGGGACCCCCTCACAATCATTTGATGACAACTCGCGGGTTCGAATCTCAGGAGACAAGGTTCACGTCTTCTATGCGGGCTTTTCGCATGCCTCCAGGACCATCGGGACCACGGCTTGGGATCGTGAACAGCCGCTCAATGCGCCGAACGCCACCGACAACATCACCAGGGCGCCAGACGAGGTGGCGGTGGGTGGCGGACGAAATTTCCATATCGTCAACAACGAATTCTATACACGAAGCGACATTATCAATCTTCCGGATGGCGTCTCCTGGGAGCCGGCGTTTCCCGGGGGATCGGTCAATCTGGTCCCTCTTAATGGAAGCCCCCAGTATCGGCTAAACTTGTTTTCGACAAGCGGAGTGGGGCCCTCGACATCACTCGGAATCACCTACAACTCCAAGGAGAAGGCCACCACGCTGCTTGGCCCCGGATGGACCATCGATTTCATGATGAGGATCATCGTCAATGGAGACGAGAGTATTACGCTCGTCTTTCCCAACGGCCTCTCGATCCCGTTATCCCTCGACCCTGATATCGGGTATGTCCCATCGGTGGGTGGGTTCGGCTTCGTTGCCCAGATTGCCCAAATCGCCAACGGGTGGCGCATGGTAATGCGGGGCGGTACCGAGTACGAGTTCAGCACGTCGGGAAGGCTCGCCCGGGTGATCGAACCCACCGGGAACTTTCTTGAAGTTTTCTATGGGACGCAGGGATTTCCCGTCCAAATCGTCGACATGCAGGGCAATGGCGGGGTGGGTCGGGTTACTCAGATCCATTACCGTCTCAACCCCGGTGATCCCCTCGAGCAGAGAATCCGCGCCATCACGGATCCCGGGGGCAGCCGTTACGAATTCAATTACAACTCCATCTTCCTGTCGGAGGTGGTTTTCGCCAGCGACCCTGAAACCCCCACGTACGGGTTTGAGTACAACCTGGCCAATGAGGTCAGCAGGGTCATCCCGCCGCGGGGCTTTGTCGCCAATCCCCAGTACGGGTATTCGGTGTTTTACGACGGATCGGGTCGCGTGGAACATATCGAGGATCCGGCCGACCTGTACCTGTTGGACACGGATGGCGATTTGGTAGATCCCGAAGTGCGAACCGCCAAAAAATTCTTTCTATACAACCAGGCAACCGGATTTGGTGGGGCTGGCCTCCACACGGAGTGTGTCGATCGAAGGGGGGTCTCCACGGTTCACGTTTTCGATGCGGCCCAAAACTTCGCGGTAACGGAGGTTTGGGACCAGGCAGCTCTCGACGACATCAACAATCCGACGCCCAGCATTCATCCGGTGCGTCGCACGTTTGATGCGTTCGGCAACGTCCTGACTCATCAGAATCGGTGGGACTTCACGACCCGGTACACGTATGTTCCAAAGACTATCTTTGACGATGCGGCATGGCTTACGACGCTCGTGGAGACGGTGGAACGGCCCACTCCCGACGGTGGAGGTACGGGTTTCGAGTTGGTGGAGGAGTTCACGTACACTGCCGATGAGCTCGGAAACGTCAAGATACACACGACTTATGCCACTCCAACGGACGGAACCGCACCGGTGGCCAGGGTGACCACCCACGACTACAACGGGTTTAGTCAGCGCATTTCAACCACGTTTCCCAATATCACCCGCCCGGACGGGGTCAACCAGACGCAGGTCACCATTCGCAGTGAGTACAACGGACCCCGTCGACAGGTCAGCCTCTCTTGGGACGAGGAGGATCGCTGGACGAGCCTCTCCAGTTACCACCCCATTCACGGTCTTCCGGAATCGTCCCTCCGGGAGGGTGGAACGCAACCTTACGAGACCCAGTTCAACGAGATGGGTCTGGCCACAATGACCAGAGCCCCGCAGGGGGGTAGCGGGAACGACCTGCCGGGAATCACGGTCAATACGTATGACGGCCTCTGGAGGCTGGTTAGCTATCTGGATCCGGCTGGTAAAACCACAACCCACAGCTTTGACAGGGATTCTAATCTAATTTCCATTCAGCCTCCGGCCGGAGGCGCCACAACCACCTCGTTTGGCAAGCGCGGATTCGTTTTAAGTATTACGACTCCAGACGGCGCGATTACCCAAGCTGTTGATGCGATGGGTAACGTTCACCGCTCAGCGAGCCTGAGGGGGCATGACACGAATAGGGATTTTGATTTCCTGGGTCGTGTGGTCGAGACTCGTGCACCCGGCGCAAGCACTCTCTTAGCCCCCGACGGTGGAGGGCCTACCATGGTTACGCAGTGGACGTACGATACTCTTAATGCGGGAATCTACTCCGACACCGTCACCCGGCTTGGAGACACACTGGATGATAGGACGACAAAGACCGAATTTGATAATCGTCGGCGTCCGACCCGGGGCACCGCTCCTGATAACGACACCATCACCGAGCTCTTCTACGACGAGCAGGACCAGATTGTCGGTATCCAGGTCACTTACCAGGGCTTTCTGCAAGCAGCCGCGCTAACTTTTCGCGATAACAGAGATCGCATCCACCAAGTTCGTATCCAAGATGCCCCATTTGTGCAGGGAGCCACACTTCCGCCCGGAGCAGCTGAGAGCAACACCTATTACGTCCTCAACAAGTTCGGCGTATTGGTGAAGATGGTCGATCCGCTGGGGGAACCGCTGATCCCGGGGGAAAACAAACATAAACGATCATTCATTTTGGATTCACGGCACCGGGTATTCCAAGAGGTAGACGGCCTTGGCCAAGTCGTGATCCAGAACATCTGGGGTGACGACGACCTCCTTGTCGAGATGCAGGTTCCCGACCCAGCAACGAAGGGGGCGGAACTGGTAACGTGGGCAAATTATACCTACACCACGCGCAAGGAACTCAAGAGCATCAAGAATCGATCCGGCTTCGGTTTGGATTACACCTACAACGACATCAAAGGCCAAGTTGATACCATTGTCGATTCGAAGCTGCGGGAAACTAAAACAACCTATTATGCCGACACCCAGCGTGTGGACGAAGTTATTGTCGCCAAGGGAACCCCGAACGAACGGCGGACGAAGAATGTCTGGGTCGAAGCGCTTCTAACGGAAATCCATGTCTGGAACCCGGTATCCAACGCATATAACGCAGTCTACCATCATTTCTACGACGAGGCGGACCGCCCCGAACGGTTTGAATTCCCCACGGTTGCGGTCGGAATCCAACCTGCCCCCGAACGGTATACTTTCAATGCCTTTTCCGAGGCGGATGTTATTTTTCTTGGCGGGCGCATTCTGACCCACGGATATGATCTTCGTGGGCTCCGCACCTCGACGACCTGGTCGGGGACGCACACCGCCCAGCACACGATGACCTACAACGGTATCCAGAAGCTTTCAAGCATATCCGACGGGAGCCTGAAGAAGGTCCTGACCTATGATCTGTGGCTCGGGACTCTAGAGGACGAGACATTCCAGGTCTGGGACAGCCAGGCAAATGATTACTTGACCTGGCAGATGCAGACCCACGGGTATGACGTTGCAACGAATTATATTTCCCTCGCCGATTCGGAAAGTACCCCTACAGAGACCAATTTGCACGAATGGATCCACGACGAGGACAACAGGGTCAAGGAGATCAAGTACAAGGGAGTCGTGGTCTACTCGATCGACTACACCGTCGGGTGGCTCGTCGACAAGACCCGCTGCTTTGATTCTGCCGGAGTCCTCATTGCCCAGACCACCCACAGTTATGATGGTCGGGGTCGAAAGATCCGGCAACAGACCGTCAATTCCGTAGACGTCGTCGTGGCCGACTTCGAGTGGGAGTACGATAAGCTTGATTTGGTCACCGCCATCAAGGTCCACCATCTTGGCGTAGAGGCCGCTCTCGTGTACAACGAGCGTGACGAGCTGATCCAGGAGGTTTGGAGCGGTAACAACTCAGGGCAGGATCCTCCGCCTTACACCAACAGCCTGGGCGGGGCGGCAGCCGGAGCCGAGTCTGATACAACTGCCGACGTATCGGCCGCTCCAAACACGTCCCTCGGGGTAGGGCCGATTAACATGACCTATCTTTATGACCCGATCGGAAACAGGATCAAAATGGACGACAGCGTCGTGGAGACGACCTACACGTACAATTCGGCCTGCCAGCTAACCGGGGAGAGCCATGAACGGATATCAGATTTCGTCATCGTCAAGAGCGTGTCGCACACGTACGACGAATGGGGAAACGAGGAAGCGCGGGTGACCACCCCGGACGTCGGGGGAGCCATCACTGAGAACTACGGCTACAACCACCTCAATCTCATGAGCACGTATATCAAATCATCCTTGGTGGCAGGCTGGCAGATTGACTTCTGGCCCACGGAAGAACGGTACGCCAAGATCAACCTGGACAACTCGGCCGATGATGAATTCTATGTCACCCGTTTCGGAGACGTGGTGACGGAATACTCTGACGCCAATACGCTCAAGAACAGCTACGTGCAGGGGACGGGGGTCGACAGTAAGTCCCTGAGAATCGATGGTGCCGGGACTCGTAGACACTATCTGGGGGACTCGGTCGGGACAATAAGCGTGACGTTGAATGACACGGGCGTCACCGAGGAGATAAGCCTCACGGACGTGTGGGGCGTGCAGTTGTCAGGCGGAACACCATCGGAACGTTATGGATATGCCCAACGCGAACATGACCAGGACAGCGGTTTTGTACACATGCGCGCCAGGATGTATGATCCCAATTTGGGACGATTTACTCAGATAGACCCAGTTTTAGTAAATCGGTACACCGAACATTACGCTTATGTTTATAACAATCCAACAGCGAATGTTGATCCCTTTGGTCGTCAAGCTCATCAGAAAAGACCAACAGCAGATGAGATATTAAATGCTACTGATCCTGCGATGAAGATGATCGATGACATTACGAAAAGATCTGTAACCCCCGGGGTAAAGGCTCCGAAATCAGGTGGGGGAATTCTCGATTTCATTATGGACACAGTGGTGGGGCTATGGCCTTGGGGTGGAGGACCAACTCCTGTCACTACCAATCAACGAGAGTTAGTCATCGGGGGGTACTTAAATGAACTAAAAGAAACTCCAAATAATATAGAAAGAACTGCGCTTGAAGTTACTAGGGACCCGGTGGGATTCGCTGAACAGCAAGCTGAATTTATTCTCAACCCAGACGAAGTAAATGCGGCTGCAAAACATGCGATGAAAGGATTCTTAAATCCGAATCTTGACGAGGCGGGTGGACATGGCGCCAAAATATTAAAGGCGGCTGCCGGAAGTCGGGCATTAAAACGAGGAGGCAAAAAAGCCAAACCGAAATCTGCGGGGGTGCATGGGCATCACTCATTTCCTCAGTATTTGGGGGGCGCTCAAAAACAAACTCTCACCAAGATTCCTAGGCGTTTGCATGAGAAACTTCATGGTGATCTGGATAGGTGGGAGGGCGGAAAGTTTCTTCGTAAGACAAGCGGTAAAGTAATACGAGAGCAATATACCCCTAGACAGATAGAGATGTCTTTGAGAAGATTTTACCGGCAATTCGAAGGGGGGGCGTATCTCGATGCGTTTGAAACGGCTTTAAGGGAAACCAGGAAGCTTGCGGGTGATTAAATTCTGAGTGCGAGAGGTGGACGGCATGAATCAATTGAAACTTCTTATGCTTGAATTTGAGGACCAGGCAGAATTGTCGTCACATGATCGGTTTGTTGCTATGTGGAATAAGAGTCATGAACTTTCGTATCAGGATGGCGGGCTCAAGATTAGCATTACGTCCGGGAATGAAATGTTGTTCCGTTCCGCTGTTGCCGAATTCAACCAGCGTGAAGGGACGCACCTAAGGATACTTGAGGAGGATTTCGTAGAATATGAGCCGAATGACGTCGATGAGGCCGAATTCCTGAAGTTTAACATTAATGGCTTTGCTGGCCCGGGGTCGATGGAGCTTGATAAAACTGTTTATAAAATACCATCAAGATGTAATGTGTGCGGTTATAGTCCCTTGGCCCGCCAGTTAAACCCTTTGGTGCTCTTAGGTCGGGAGGTCTCGTCAAAGGATTTTCAATACACCTCTCATTTTGAGACGATCGTGTCACATGACGCGCGTAATGCGCTGATGAAAGAATGTAAAGGAGAGGTTCGGTTTTCACCCGTTAAGTTTTGCGAGGCAAAGGATGCCCCAAGCATATCTTCTGATCTGTGGAGTCAACTTCACATCACAAGATCAGGTGGGAAATTTGGATCTCATTTTCAAGTCAAAGTTGAGCACATCTGTGGGGCTTGTGGTCAAGAAGAAAGCCGAACTACGGGGAGAAGGGCACTTGTCGTATCCAGGCGATCCTTACCCGACGCGTCTTTCTTCTTGCTTGATGAGTGGCTGGGGGGGTCGATTGATATTCCATCGCGGTTCCGGATTCCGATTATAGCTCATAAACTTTACCTTAAGTTGCTGGATTTGGGATTAACCGGATTTTATGTGGAACCAATAATTCTTGAATAATGGATTCCGATGATGAGTTTGCATTTTACATTGTTGTTGGGCCTATCTTCAATCTATCTTTGAATCGTGCAGGTCCTTTGGCATTCTATATAAAATTCTTTCTCACGGTGATCGCTTTTAGTCCCGCGCACAAGGAATGGGCGTCGCGCTGAGGGGGTCAGGGGCCAAGACGTTGATGCCAGTCAGGACTGAGTGGTCGAGAGTATGAGACCTCGATATTTACAGTGGTTACTGTGCCTTCTTGGCTGATTTGAGACCGGCAGGTACGCTTGACGCCTTGATTGTCCCGACGTAAAGAACAAGAAGATCCGCTCGTTCGTGTTTCACTACACTATGGATAAAACTGGCCATAATTTTGGGAGTAGTGGAATGATGGGCGTTCCAAATGAGCGGGATATGACGGAGAATGAAAAGGTCTTTGTGTCGAAGTTGAGCAAATGGATATACCAATAGTCCGCCACTGTAGGTTAGTTGACCTTCGCTTCTTCGTATGACCGGAACGTGTCGCAGGGCCAGAGTTCGTACGGCTTGGGTTGTCAGTGTGGGCATCCTTGCATTTGTAGGTGGTGCGGGCCTAGTCATGTGGGAGACGCGTTTTCAGGGCGAAGCCATCCCCAATACCCCAGCAAACCTTGAAGTTCAGGAAGGCACCCCCAACAAGCAAGCGCCCACTCCTCCTGCGATCGAGAAAGTATTGAAGCTGCTCGCCGACAGCAATGCTCAAGTCAGGAATGATGCAATAGAAGTAATGGCTTCGCACTGGGACCACTGGGGCGAAAAGGCGCTGCACCTGCTGTCCGAGCTCGGCGAGTCAGAGAACAGGGGGGTGGCAAGCTCGGCCCAGGGTGCCATTGCAAGGATTCGGATTAGAAGGAGGCTTGGAAAGAACCTGATGACCTTGCTGCCCCGGGCAGATGTTGTGCTTCTCGGAAATGAGCCTTCGGTCCTTCTAAGCCTTCTTAAGAAGGGGGGGGAGGAATGGATGGTCGGACGCGCGTCCTCTAGTTCCTTGGATCGACTCGTTACCGTAGTGGCAGATGGGTGGAAGGGGATTCACAGCGAGGATCTGTTAATCATGGTGCGGGATACCGGAGCGTCGCCATATGCTCCCATGCTCGCTTGCCTGTTACAGTCGGAAACGGAGCCTTATCAGAAGGTCGACTTGATTGATAAACTTGGTTACTTGGGCAACAAGAAGGTCGTTCCGATAGTTGAATCCCACCTGGAGCATTCGGATCCAGAGGTGCGATTCGCTACTCTCGAGGCATTGGGAAGGATGGGGGCGAAAGGTTCCACCAGACGAATTCTCAATCACCTTCACGGGCGTTCATGGGAGGAGATGGTGTCGGCATCCATTGCGTTGATTCTTCTTGGCGCAACGGATGTGGGCGAGGACATTCGATCTTTGCTGCAAGAGGCCGATACGGAACAGGAAACACTTGCCCTCATCTCGCCAGTTGGTTGGTTGCGCCTGGATGCTGCTGCTCCCGAATTGAAAAATAACTTGGCTTCATCCAATCCAAGAATCAGAGCGAACGCCGCTGAAGCCTTGGGTCGAATGGGAGCTTTGGGGGCTGCAGAGGATATCGTTCTCCTTTTGAAGGATGAGTCCCCCCATGTCCGAGAGCGGGCCGTCCAGGCTCTTGGCTTCCTGGGTGGCCCCGCGCCGGTGGATGCACTATTGCAACTGCTTGGAGATGCTGACCGCTCGGTTCAAATCGCGACCTTTGAGACGTTGGGTCGTCTTGGCCACGGTGGTGAGTGCGTAAAAGTGGGTCAATACATTCGGTCTGCAGATACACAAATGCAGTTAGCTGCAATACGTTCCAGTGGTGTATCGAGATGCGAAAGATGTGTCATCGTATTGCTTCGTTGCATTCGCGGTGAGCCGCCAAACATCGTAAGGGAGGCGGTCGACTCCTTGGTGCGGATTGGTGATCGGGGTGCGATAGTCGAGTTGGCCCGGGAATTACCCTATGACGACAGCTCCGTGTCAGAAGCCATCGTTCTCGCCTTGGGGAGGCAAAAATATGATTCCAATGATGAGCTCAAACAGGTTCGCGACCGCATAACTATAACAAGGGATGCGGGTGGTATTGTTCGTCATCTTGCGGGGACCATAGCCCTCTTGGAAATTGATGGGATTTATAATAGCGAGGGCCGGGAAGCCTTGCGGCGAATCATGGAGCGGTCACCCGTGTCTTCGCCAAGACTCCGAGACGCTGTTTCCTGGGTCGTTGCCATGAAATCAAATGAAGATGTAAGTAGATCCTTGGGAAAGAAATTCGTTCTAAACAGTGCGATCAGGGACACCCCTGACCTGGTAAACCTGTTCGACAAGCGCGGTATCAAGCTATCCCTTCCACATCAGTCGGTGTTCCAGGGGGTTCTGATTCCAGGGAAGGAGGTCTCCCTAATATGGATTCTCCAAAGGCTCATTGATGATTGGGAATGGTCGAAATTGGGCATTCGGGTGAAAGGCAATCAGGTAATTATCGAGAAGTGGGAGTCTGCCATTCGAAAGTTTCTGATAGAAGAATAGCCTTAGCTTAGGCTCAAACCCGGCCCGCTTGGCCCAAGCTTGGCCTGGCCAAACTGCGGCTTGGCCCCTTGAGCCTGGGCCGGGGGGGGTCGCATCGCGATCCTTGAACCTCCAAATACGGATCCCTACGATGGCGGGGTATTATCAGTGGGAGGTAAAGATATGTTGAAGTTCACGCCGGCGCTTCAGGTGGGAAGATGCAGTTTGGAAACGCTAGATGAGCATCATGGGGACAATCAGTGGAAAGCCCTGATTTCAATAGCCTGAATATGACCAAATGGTAGGACACTGCAGTTTGTGAGGCGCCTTTCTAAGTCTGCACTGTGGGCCGCGCCTATAATCGCCTTTACCCTTGGTGTTGTTCTATTTGGATTGCGGGCAGAACCTCCAGAATTGGCGGGGAACTCACGGACATTGTGGGTTTTAAAGTCAGGCGAGGCACTCAACAGGTGCCTGCTTTCGCAGTCGGATCCTTCGAAGGCGTCCTTGGTCATTACGAGTGAAACTGGGGAGTACCTTGTGCGTGATGGTGCCAAGGCCGATGAATTCTCAGAAGTCACGTGGATCGGGGAGAGTCCCAAGGGAGAGCTGTGCCTAAATGTAAAGGTCCAAGAAGAATGGTTCTTCCTGATTGAGGGTAATCGACTTGGACCTTACGGTGCCGTAGACGTGCCGGTATTTGGTAGGCCAGGTGCAGGGTATGCGTTCCGGGCCTGGAAAGCCGGGGTGTGGTATGTCGTGAATGGGAGTCTTACGCGTGGCCCCTACTCCAATGTAAGTACTCCTGTTCTTGGCCCCTCCGGAGAGTTGTGCTATTTCGCCATGGATGACAATGAGGTTGTGTTGGTGGTTGGCGGTGAGCGCAAGCGAATGGATGGGGTTCTTCATAGATTGGCGATAAACCCTGTTAGTGGAGAAGTGGCCTATGTGATAGAGAAGGGGGATGGTTTGTGGGTGATGCATGGTTTGATGTCTCGAGGCCCATATGCTCAAGTGGGAAGCCTCAACTTTAGCCCTCAAGGAAAGCTGTTTGCGTATTTCGCTTCGGAGGAGGTTTGGGGTGATTTCCTTGTTGTAAATGGAGAGAGGGGTGCGCTGTATGACTTCATAGATGCAGAATCCCTCTGTCTTGCCGACGAAAGTGTTGCATATATTGCTTCACGACCTGGCGGTACCTTTGCCGTTGTCAACGCGCAAGAAGGGGAAGTGTTCAGTGGTGTCGATGAGATGGTGTTATCCGAAGATGGCCGCGAATGGGCATACGTGTGTGAGTTGGAACCCGGACGCTTCAAGGTCCTTAGTTCAATTGCCCCGAGGATGGAGTATGACGCGCTTTGGTGGCTCCGTTTCTGCAGTAGAGGAGATCACCTTGCATACGTGATTGAGGATTCGGGTCGAGAGACCCTTGTTGTCAATGGGGACAAGGGAGAGCGTGTTGACCGCGTTCTAAGCGCTCCGGTGTTTGAAAGCGAGTGTGAGGCTGTTAGGGTTGTGGTTCAGGATGGTAACGCAATTCTTCTAAGCGAATACCGGTTGAGTGAGAAGTGATCCATGTCTGACCTTACCCCTTTCTTTAGCCCAGCCTGAAGTTAGTATCCCGATAGCTCCCCAAACCCGCTTGCCGGCTCTAGGCCTGGGTTCCTTCGCCCGCCCTGGGCCTATCCTCAAGAAGGGGGGCCACCCCAGGAGGGTGTGGGCGGCGTTCCTCCTTATGAAGATTGAGCCAAACTTTCGTAAGCGTACGGTAACACCCACACCGCTTTGAGCCCCCCACATCGGCCCGTTGCCCAGTTGGCAGCGAAGGACGCATACCATTCACTTGAGTTAATGGTCGATTATCGCTACGCAGCTTTCCCCTTCTTCCGATAGCGTACGCTTACCACAATCGTGGCGAAAGCGCGATCGACCAGGGCTTGGAGCGGCCGCGCGGGGGGCATACAATCGTCCGGCGCCGGCGGAACGGGTCGAAAAGGCCCATCTGTCCCGATCCGGGAAACAACGTGATGGTGAAGAATGAGGATACGAAAGGAGATCGCATGAGTATGACGACCGAAGAACGCCTGGACAAGCTGGAGCGGAAGTACCGGCACCTATTGGTTGTTGGCGGCGGGCTTGTCGCGGTCCTGGGGGTCACGCTTCTGTTGCGTGCAACGTCTCAGGAGGTCCAACCGGGTGCAACATCTCAGGACGTGAAGTATACGATAGCCGCCCAACAGTTCATGGTGATGGACGAGAACGGGAATCCCAGCCTGATATTACGCTCGATTAAACCTGGGCGGCCGGACATGCTGTTCATCGACGAGAACGGAATGCGCCGCATGGCGTTAGGCTTGACCGAGTGTGGGCCGGGCCTGACGCTGTTCGACAAAGATGGAGAGGGTCGCGTGGAGTTAAGCTTGAGCGAGCATAGTGGGGGCTTGAATCTGTACGACAAGAACGGAAAGCTTCATATGTGGATAGGTTTGATGGCGGGTGAGTCGAGCGTAACGATGTTCGACAAGAACGAACAGCCCAGCCTGACGTTAATCTCGTCCGAGTCTGGATCGGTTCTAGGGATGGCCGACAAGAACGGAAAGCCCCGTGTGGCGTTAAGTTTGACCAAGGAAGGACCGGGCGTGATGCTGTTCCACAAGAACGGAGAGAATGGTGCGGAGTTAAGTGTGACCGAGTCTGGATCGGTTCTAGGGATGGCCGACAAGAACGGAAAGCCCCGTGTGGCGTTAAGCTTGACCAAGGAAGGACCGGGCGTGATGCTGTTCCACAAGAACGGAGAGACTGGTGTGGAGTTAAGTGTGACCGAACCCGAGCTTGAGCTGGAGTTTGAGCAGGGCCTGACGCTGTTCGACAATAACGGGGCGGCCCGCGCGGGGTTACACTTGACCAAGCTTGGCCCGAGGCTGGCGTTGTTTGACAAGAAAGGAAAGCCCCGCGTGGGGTTACACTTTGGACCGGGCCTGTCGTTGTCCGACAAGGATGGAAAGCCCCCCTCGATCGAACCTGGGCCGGGCATGATGGTGTCCGACGAGAACGGAAAGCCTATTTGGACCGCGCCCTGATTCGCTTACCCAGCTAGTTGGCCAGCGATCGCGCCGTCGGGAGTGGGACAGTGAATCGACAACCGGCGCTTCTTGCGTGTCTTCCTGGCGCTCATCGGGAACCTCCTTTGCCGTCTTCTTACAGCATAGTCGGACAGCTGAGTCCTTCAAAGCGGAGTGGTCGCTACCGTGCGCTTACGCTTGTCGATAGAGAAGGACGTAAGGGAAACTCTCCAAAGGGGCTATTTACTGGCCATCGTGCCCTTCGATTCCCCCGCTCGCAGGAAGTTTCACGGCATTAGCATACCCTACCTACTTCTTCCTCCGGACACGGAAAGCCTGGATAGGGTAATGGGATGGATTGGTTACGCGTCGCTCAGGATTCGGGAGAACGCCACTCGGATGCTGGTGAATTATCCGGGAGAAAAAACGGTTAGCTCACTCAAGAGGTTGCTCAAGGACGAGAGCATTCGGACCAGACTTCGCGTTGATAGTAATGGGCACGACGAGGAGGTCATTACATATCCGGTTCGCCAAGCTGCGTACGATGTTCTTCGCGCGCTTAATGTCCCCACCTCAAAGCCCAAGGGATATCAGGGCAAAGAAGACTAGCTCCGATATGCGCCCGGAGGCCCTTAAGGGGGCAACCGACGTGCTGGTTAAGGTAACTGAAAAGGATCCAGACGCAGCCAAGTAGCCCCCCGCCCTCTCTTGACTCCCCCCAATTACGCTCGTAGTCTCGTATGGTTGATAAGGGAGGCACCATGTTTTGCGCAGGCATACGAAACCTACCGTTGAGGATCAAGCGTGCACTTCTTTGCGTCTTAATTCTCGCGTTGCCCACAGGCGTCAGTCTATGGGCGGCACAAGATCAGGAATTCAAAGAAGGCTATGAACTTTACGAGAAGAAGGATTTCATCGGCGCATACACGAAATGGCGTGATGCGGCGGACAAGGGATCCTCAGACGCGAGGTTCAACATCGGACTCCTCTTCAAAGACGGCCTGGGCGTCAAACAGAACTACGTCGAGGCCATGCGTTGGTACCGTATGGCCGCAAACAAGGGTAACATCAAATCGATGTTCCTCATCGGGACCCTTTTCGAAAATGGTCTTGGCGTCAAACAGGACTTCGTCGAGGCCATGCGCTGGTACCGCAAGGCGGCAGACGGGGGGAGTGCCCCGGCGATGCTCAGCATCGGCGCTCTATACGCTATTGGCCATGGCGTCAAACAGAACTACGTCGAAGCCATGCGCTGGGCCCGGAAGGCGGCGGACGGGGGTGATGTCACTGCGATGTACGCCATCGGAGGTCTATTCTATCGAGGCCAGGGCGTAAAACAGGACTACGTCGTAGCAATGCGCTGGTATCGCAAAGCTGCAGATGGGGGTCACGTCAATGCGATGGTCATGTCCGGAGTCCTCTTCAAAGACGGCCTGGGCGTCAAACAGAACTACGTCGAGGCCATGCGCTGGTACCGCAAGGCGGCAGACGGGGGGAGTGCCCTGGCGATGTACAACATTGCTTGCATATACGCGACTCAAGGCTCCGAAACCGAAGCAATGACCTGGCTAAAGAAGGCGATTAAATTCGGCTACAGCAATTTTAAGCTCATTCGAACAGATTCGGATCTTGACAGCCTACGAGGCTTAGAGGAATTCAAGGAGCTGATCTCGGGTAAGTAAAGGGATGGATGGGCTGGAGCCTGCGGGGATAGGAGGATCGAGGTGATCCAATTGGAGGATCTACGTGAGGGGGAAAAGCACATTAAGATCGAGTACGAGCCGACATCTCAGCTGCCCAGAAAGCCCGGTTACTACAGCACTCGTATCACGAACATAAGTTCTTCACCCGTCCGAATCCAAGCTTTCGCTGGATATCGCAAGACTGACGCCGGCTGGTTGCTCGATACTGTGACCGGAGACTTTTACAGCGAAGAGGAGTTTCTCAACTGGTATGGAATGGAAGGCCGTGAGTGGATTGGTCGTAAGCGTCGGCTGTCCCGCAGTTGCGTCCGGTAGCACCCACCTCGGAAAATCCGGAACTCGGGTACTTGGCGGCACATCATTTGCAGCGATCAGGAGGTGTCTGCCGCCGGTGGCGGGGATCGGTCGGCCACATTCGGGGATGCGGGGGGCTTCCACAATCTCGGCATCAATTCCTTGATCCGGCTCTGGGGATGGGTCCAGACCCGGGTCAGGATGTCCTTGATGTAGTGGTAGGGATCGATGCCGTTGAGCTTCGCGCTCTCGATCAAACTGTACGCCACGGCCGCCCAACGGCCACCTTCGTCGCTTCCAACGAACATGAAGTTCTTTCGAGTGACGGCGATCCCGCGAATTGCCCTTTCGATCGCGTTATTGTCGATGGCCGCCTCCCCATGTTCGGCGTACCTCCGGAGGGCATTCCATTGACCCAAGGCATATCGGATCGCCTCCCCGATGGGGCTTGAGGGCAGGATCTTGAGCGACTCCCCGTCCAGCCAATCCTTGAAAGCCCGGAGGATCGGAACCGACTTTTCCTGACGGAGAGCCAGGCGAGCGGCCGGTTTGAGGCCCTTGGCTTGAACTTCGATCTGATAGAGAAGCCGGACGTATCCCAAGGCAGTCCCGCCCCGCTCGGGGTCGGTATCCCTTGCCTCGAAGAAGTACCGCCTGGCGTGGGCCATGCAGCCCAGCTCTGTCTTCCCCGATCCCTCGACAAAGAGCTTGTTGTATCCCGGATAGGCATCCGCTTGGACCAGGCCTCGATAGTCCTGCAGGAACCGGAGAGGGTGCTCCTGCTTCCGGTTGGGAGTGAACTCGTATACCACCTGATTGTGATGGGCATTCCCCCCATAGGCCCACATGCGCCCTTGCACCGTCCGGCCCCGTCCCGGATCGAGCATCCGTACGACCGTGTCGTCCGTCTGGACAATCGCCGATTCGAGGATGTCCTGGGTCATGGCTCGAACGATCGGGCTGGCGATTTCCGAGAACTGGCGCACCCAGTCGCCCATGGAGGACCGCGAAAGGATCACACCCTGCCGGGCGTAGATGCCGGCCTGACGGTAGAGGGGCCAGCCATCGCAATATTTGGCCACCACCACCTGCGCCATCAGGCCCGCACCGGGGAGACCTCCGAGAATGGGGCCGGCGGGGACCGGCATCTCCGCCGTCGTCACGTTCCCCCGGCAGGGCTTGCAGACGTAGACCGCCCGCATGAAGACGTTCTTGAAGAAGCTCGCCGGGTGGTAATCGAGCTGTTCTAATCGCTCGTACTTCATGAAGGAGCGCCCCTCCTTGCAATCAGGGCACTGGCGCTCTTCCTCCGGGACGTCCTGGTGAACAACCCGCTCGGGAAGATCAGGGGGAATGACGCGCCGTCCGTGGCGCTGGGGCGTGCAGCGCTTGTGAACCTCGGGGGTCTCCTCCCCGGCATCCTGGGGCTTTTCCGGCTCAAGCGTCCCCAGGAAGGGGAAAATGAGCTGGGCGTCCGGGACGACTTCGCTCTTGGCCCCGAATTGCCACCGCCGGAGCCTGACGAGCGAATGTTCGAGGCGGCCGATGTAGCGTTCGCGCTCCCCCAGCTTCTGAGCGTAATCCTCCAAGAGTGACTTGAGGAAGGAGGGGTCATCGGGAAGGGTTGTCGTGTCGAGCGTTGCAACAGCCACCATCCATCCGATGAAACCCGCGAGGACGATAAAGGTTTTTAAAGATCGCCCGCTCGTCCGAAGAATCGAAAGAAAGTTCACGGGGCCGCCTTTCTCCGCGGCCTGTACCCGAGCTCGATCCCATCCAGAAGAAGTCGGAGCTGGTTGGCGTCCACTTCGACCGACCCATCCTCGCTGAGGGGAAACTTGAAGCAGCCGCTCTCCAGGCGCTTGTAGATGAGGACCCACCCCGTACGGTCCCACAGGAGCGCCTTCGCCCGGCGCGAAGTGCGATTTCTGAAGACATAGAGATCCCCACTGAGGGGCTTGCGTTTCAGGACTTGCTTCACAATGGCGGCCAGGCCATCAAATGATCTGCGGCCGTCGATGGTCTCGCTCGCCACGAAGATCCGGACGCCCCTCGGGAGCATCGGGGTCATGGGCGGGCCTCCAGGACGTCGAGAAGCTTCTGGAGGATGACGGGGTTGAAGTCCTCGGCGATCCGCACGGTCCGCCCGTTGGAGACGACCACCTCAAGCTCCACCCGGCCGACACCCTTGCCCTTATCGGGGACCATTCGGGCTTGGAGAAAGCGCATGCCCGTCTTCCGCCTGGGCGCCTTCTTCCCCCGGGACTTCCGGCGGCTCTGGCGTTTCGGAATCTCCCTGAGCCAGAACCGGAACGCCGATTGGGGGTAGCCTCGCTTGCGGCAGAATGCGGAGCCGGGGAGTTTGCTCTGGCGCCACTTCTCAATGATGCGGGTCCATTTCCGTTCAGCCGGCGTGGGGCCGAGCATCGACAACCGGCGCTTCTTGCGTGTCTTCCTGGCGCTCATCGGGCACCTCCTTTTCCGTCTTCTTACAGCAAAGTCGGACCGATGCGTCGCTCAAAGCGGAGTGGTCGCTACCGTGCGTTTACAAACTTTCCGGCATTGGTGGACCAGATGGTCGGGATCCTTAAGGACAAGAAAAGGCAATATCGATGGGCCGCCGCCATTGTTTTGGGTGAGTTGGGGTCCCGTGCCGCTGAGGCTGAATCCGCTCTCAAGGAAGCATCGACTGATCCTGATGGGGAAGTAAGGAGATACGCTCAGGATGCGCTTAAGAAGATCAAGGGCGGAAATTGAATCAGGGGCTAAATTCGATGAACTTTTAGAGATGGGATGTAACTGAGGTTTTCCTCGTGAACTTCTAGACCCAGTTTATTCGTTTGGCCATCTCAACCCGCTCCTTGGCCTCATAGCCCAAGTATAGCTGGGTGGTTTCGATGGATGAATGCCTTGCCTGTTGACGCAAATAGTTGAGGTCGTTTAGGTTGGTGATGCTCCGGGCTCGGTTCCAGATGCCAGTGTGGCGCAAGGCGTGGATGGACAGGTGGCCTAGGTTCAATGCCCGGGCAGTGTGCTGGAAGTAGCGTTGTAGGCTTCGTGCGGAGGGGGAGAAGATGTAGTCCCCATTTCGCTGACGTAAATGGATGGTGAGCGCGTAGATAGTATCCGGATTCAAGTCGACCGGATGAAGCACCTCGGATTTCTTCTTCAGTGCAGCAACGGCCAGCTGCGGCAGGGGGAGTGCCTCGGGGCGGAAGTGTGTCACGTTCAGGCCGGCAAGCTCTGTTACACGGAGCATGGCATTCATTCCGACACGGAAGGCCAATCGGACCTCCGGGCCATAGCGCTGTTCGGCCGTCGAGAGGAATTCGGAGATTCTGTCGGATGGAATCATCTTCGCATCCAGATCCTGCACCTGAGCTTTGTTCCTGGCGTAAGCGCAGGCGCAGCATGAACAGCGGATCTTCTTTACGGATCCATCGGGAAGCTCTTGGTATTTGGCTCTATGGTTCTCTCCGCTTGGCGTGCATACCTTGGCTCTTGGGGCGATGTTGGGCGGCCTGGTGAATCCCTTTTTGCATGAGACGCAGATCAGTACCTTAGCCCGACGAGGAGAGTGGAGAGGATCCACTCCAGGGCGCCGCTTTGATGCCATGACGCCAGCATAAGCGGGGCAGGGGGGAATTGGAAGGTATAGTTGGCACCTTTTACTAAAAAGGTGCCAACACTGATAAGTCTTGACATAACAACTAGGTATGACATCATATATATAGGAGGTGTTCATGGCAGCAAAGAACGAAACGACCAAGGCGGTGTTTGAGATCCTGACCCAGGGGGATGCCACCATCACAGACCTGATGGCACACCTTGAGTGCAGCAGGTCCAATGTGGCCATGGTGCTCGGCCGGCTGCGGAAGCAGGGGCGTGTCGATGTAGAGAGCGTGGTAGACGGTGAAGTCGTAATTAGA
>SDBS01001218.1_pt1 | contig 26273 bp, 25 predicted proteins | sample 2277091 | NCBI WGS metagenome assembly SDBS01 (sample SAMN10404972, study PRJNA504765) | marine sediment metagenome | isolation source: marine sediment core GS10_PC15, 163 cmbsf | place: Arctic Ocean: Southern Knipovich Ridge | collected 2010
ATCTTGAATTATTTCTTGATTATAATTAATTGTAGATGACTGAAAATGGTATCTAAAAAGGTTTTTAATGTGATCTAGAAAAGCCACGAATTATTGCTCTGAAGTGATTGGATCAAAACATTATGTTTAATAATAAAAATAAATGAATGACCAAATGTTCATACAGAAAAAATCTCTAGAAGTATGCTATTGGATATTTATGAATGAAAAAAAGGTAATAACATATTTGTTTTGTATTCGAGTAAAAAACAATGTGCGAGAGTTAAGAGTATGATTATATCAACATTAAAATTTCAAAATGAAATTTTATTTCTACCTAAGCTAGATTTAAATACCCCCCTTATAAATTAATGAATGGAATGTTAACTACTAAAAATTTAACTACAAATTATTGGAAAAATTATAAATTAATTAAAAATAACTGTTAAGGAGGTTAAGGAAAAATGAGTGTATTTATACCCTGTAAGGATGGTTTTTATTATAAAATAGCAGAAAGTAAGAGTCTTAGAAGTGTTTGTATTAAAATCTACTCTATTATGTGTATTCCGACAGATATAAATTAGGTTTTGACGGGAATATGTATGAAATTGCATACTCTGATAAGAGAGGAGTTAATCAGATATTAGGCGATGATTTCCAAACATATCTTGTGAAAACTCAACCAAATCCTATCAAGGTGTTTAAGAACATCGAGGAGCTTAAAAACTATCGGTGTTCGCAGGTAAATCCTTATCCTACGGTTGAACTTAATGGTGAAGGTGAAATAGATTGTAGTAAAGAAACGGGAATATGTTATATTAATGCACGAAAAAATTCGAAAGTTTCTATGAGAGCCCCTAATCAATGTAAAAAAAAATTTGATCGTAATAAAGCATGGTTAAGATAAATCAAGATAAAATGGTGGTAAAAAGATGGTTAGAAAAGATAAAAAAAATGACGATGAGGAGAGTACCGAAGAATTTTTTATAGGAGAAAGTAATATACCCGATGATTTTATAACCGATAACACGATTATTTTGGGAGGAAATGATGCATTCGAAGAAGAATATGATGAGGAAACTACTGAACATTTTAATATAGGTGAAAATAAAATACCAGAAGTAAAGGTAACTAAGAGTAGAATCGAATTGGAAAAGAAAGATTCACCCGAAGTAGAAGATGCGAATGATATACTTAAGAAATCAAAATCAGAAGATAATAAGATATCTAAAGTAGGGGGAACCGATAGTATAATTATATTAGGGGATGATGGATTGTTCACGGGTGAGTATTATGAAGAAGATTATGTTGTAGAGGAACATTTACAAAAAGAGGATAAAAGCGTAAGTGAACGTGATAATCCTTTGATAAAGGTATTTGAAAGTCAAGATACCTCTCCAATAGAAAGAAAATCTAAAACGAAAGATTATAGTGATGATATTGCATCTGAATTTAATAAGTTTATAATGGAAGAATCAGATTTTCTTTCATATTTAGAGGAGTTCTTAAATGAAGATGAAAAAATAGAGATGTATAATCAAATAAATACATCTATAAAAGTCAACATGATGAAAAAAGAGCTAATTGATCCAATAGGCATAAATTCAACATATATCAAGGATTCTTTTTTATGGAAATATATAAGAGCACGAGATAAAAACTTACACACTACTATAGATTTATTAGCCGATTTATATATTGAACTCAACAAATATCCAGAGATACTTGCATCAATATTCCCCGAAAGAGTTAATAGATTTCCTGAAAACGAACTTTCAGTTATATGGGGAAAATATAAGACCTTTATAACTAAATGGAAGGGAAAAATAAGAGAAAAAAAGCAAATTGGTTTTAGAGATGAGGATTTAGAATTATTAAGAACTAATATACATAAAATTTTAGGGAATAAAGCGGGTAATTGTTTTAAGATCATCAATCTTTATAAATCTGAAAGAGTAAATTATGTCGAGTTTATAAATCGGCTTACTCAAGAATTAGGGAAGTATTCATATAAACTTGCTCTTACTATGGAAGAATTTTCGCTGATTTTAGGAGGGTATGTAAATTTTACAAATGATATAATAGGAAAAAAAAATAAACCTTCACATCAACGGTATAATCCTAGTTATAAATTCTCAATTGAAAGATTGGAAGATATAAAAGACAATATCCGAACAATATTTGGAGATAGTGCTAAAAATTGCTTTAAAATTATCGAAAACTATAAAAAACGTAATCCAGATATAAAGAAATATAAACATCAGCAATATACTATAAAAGCTCCTCGATTTTTTAAAAATATTGAGATTGTTATAGTTTCTTATTTCTTTGGATTAATGTGTTCAGATGGCTATAAATCGTCTATATCTTACAGAATAGGAATTGAATTGCATACAGCCGATATAGATCGTCTTATATTGTTTGCTAAAGCAATTGGATTTGATATGAATCGAATAAAAGAAAGAATTAGATATCATCGGATAAACAATAAACTAAAAGCCTATCAAATTTCCGTTATGCAATTCACATGCAAGGATATGTACCATGACTTAGATAATCTCCAATTTTCAGAGTTTAAGGAAAATCAAATTGGTTTGCCCGATTGTATTGTGTATGCAGTATCGAAAGCTAAACAAGAAGCCTTAAAATCTGGTATAGATTGGATGAGTACGGATTACGGATTAATAGCGTTAGCGTTTTTGTTAGGATATTATGATGGCGATGGAAATTTAGATAAACGAGGAAATCAAATGAGTGTGAGAATTTATTCTTCTAATAAAAAATTCTTAAACCAAATAAAAGAAGTATTTGAAATTGAAAATGATGTTCTTACAAATACAGAACCAGGGGAAATAAGATATATATTTGGAAAACCCGCTGTCAGCAGAGGGTATTACCTATTAACTTTAGGTGTGAGGGTTTTTACAGGCATGTTAAAGAGTTTTTCAGATAGTATGCAAAGGAAACGTCCATTGGAATATAGAAATTCTTAACTTTTATAAGCTATTATTATCTTGTCAATATTTTAATAATTCAAATATTATATTTTTTCAGTATTTTATTATTAGATTTATTTTCATTCATATACAATATCGCATTTCATTATCAATAGAAGAAGAAATTTAATTGAATTAAGGAGTATTAAATTGAAATTTTTTTAAAAAATCAATAGATCTAAGCGGATGACCATCGAAGGGGAAAATCATTTGATACCTTAAAAGTCTTAAAAAGCCCTCTCAATGCGAATATCATACTAAATTCAGGTAGAATATTCTGACAATTATAAAAATGAAGAAATATTTAATTTTTATTTTCTAATTATTTCTATTTTAATAGAATGAATTTCAATTTGTAAAAATTAATCACAAATCCTTGAATTATAAAGTATGTAAATATTATGGTTTCTAATTCAATATTACTAATATTTATTGAAACAATTTAAAATATTCCAATATAGATCTAAAGTTAGAAGCCATTACCAATATCTATGTCATTCTATATATATATTCAATTTATTCTAAGAAGATCTATGAAAAGATTTAAAGTAATACTTAAAGTAAATTAAGAAAATTATTCGATTCTAGAAATTTAAATACTAATTTCTAAATTGTTTTATAATTTTCATTATTCTTATCTGGTATTTGCTTTATTTTTTTGATCCTTTTATAATTAATTAATCCGATAAAACTAAATGATAAAAATCTTCATTTTTTAATATTTTATTTTTATTATTTATCATAAAAAGGACAGGCAGGATCTACCTTTTTTAATCCCTCAAATAACAACTTTTGATTGATCTTTTTATTGTATAAGAAGTTACCTGCAGCTGCAATTCTAGATCCACCAGAACATTTCTCTATACACCCATTACACCGATAAGTCTTAGCACATATTCTTTTGGCTGATGCAAGGATAGATTTTTTTGATTTGAGTATTTCTTCGAAAGTTATATTTCCATTAATTATTGGTCCTTCTCTTAGAAAATAAAATGGTTTTTCAATTGCCCATGGATCAAAATAAACATATCCTTGAGTATCTATTCCAATTGAGGATCTTTTATCTGGATTATAAATGAAATCCGAATTTTGATATGTATCGATTCCTAAGAGTAATGTTGCATAGATAGATTCTATTGTATGATGAAAATGGAAATTCATGTTCAACCGTCTAGTTAATTTCAACAATTTGGAAAACAGTATGAGGTATTCTCTCTTATTTGGTATTTCATTAATAATATTATAAAAACGTCCAACAGGTATCGCTCTATGTACACTAAATTGCTTTACTCCTATCTTACTAATTTCTTCTACTAAAAGAGGAATTTGATTGAGTGAATTCTTATTTGCTATACTAGTAATCTCTATAATTTTTAATAAATGAGGATATTCACATGCATCCTTCAAAAAATCAAAAGAAGTCTTAAAAGCATTAATTCTTTTTGGTACACCTCGCCAATAGTTATGATATTTTTCAAGTCCGTCAAGACTAATTCCTAAATAAGAAATATATTTTGATATTTTATGTGCTATATCAATTGAAAGAAGGGTACAATTTGTATCTATTGAAACCGAATTTTTACCAAATATAGTGGATGAATATTTTAATATTTCAATAATATCCTTTCTTAAGAATGGTTCACCACCTCCAAAATTCATATAAAATGGAGATATTTTTTCTTTTTTTAAATAATCTTTAATCTGATCCAATATAGTAAAGATTTCTTTTTTACTAATTTTAATTAAACTATGTGGCAATTTCGCTGATTTGCTATACAAAAGAGAGTTTGTCGCACATCCCTTACAGGATAAGTTACACCAGCGTGTAATATCAAATACAATAGATAACCCTTGTTTCGGGTGAAAATTTGTATATGTTTTATTTAAATATTCTTTTATTTCTAATAACTCATCATTTTCGAGAACGTTAAAAAATTTTTGAATAATTTTCTTTTTTATTCCTGAAATCTGTGTCAATGAGTCATCATCTAATCAATAATTAATAGAGAAAAAAAAAAAACTAACTGACTAACTTTTTTATTTCTTTAATATTTTATTTAATAATGGTTTTGTACGATCTGAATAGGCACGTATAGCAGCTTCCTTTGTTTCTTCTACGGGGTATTTAATAGCATCTTGCTTCATAGCTTCTTCTATTTGTTCACTTAAATCATATTCTAACAGATTTGCTAGGGCAGTTAAGCTAAATAACACATCTCCAAGCTGTTTTGGTAATTTTTTCATTTCAGTTTCTTTAGTTGTTACTCCTTCATCAAAAAGGATATATTCTGAAAGTTTCCCAACTTCTCGTGCAAGATGAGCAACTCTTTGAGATGGTAATATTATATCCCATGCTCGTTCTTCAGTAAATTCACGGACCTTATCTTGAACGGTTTTTAAGTCCATTATAGTCTTACCTCCATTTATTTATAATTGATTTCTTTTTTTAATTGGACAAATTTATACAATTTTATTTTGTCTTTCAAAAGAATATTTTTTTTTTTAAAATATAAACTTTATGCAAAATTCGTTTCTTTTTCATAAAAAAATTGTAAAAATGAGATTAGGTTGAAGTAGAGAATATTGCTTTATTTTTTTATATTTAAACCTTTATTGAGCATATTAGTAGAATAGACTTTTAGATGGTGTGAAATTATTTACAAATTTAATATTCACAGTAATTTATTTTATTTTGTTTTTAGAATTTTCTATAAGATATCTTTTTTAGAACAATTTCTTTCTTAAATCTATCTTCATTCATATTAGCATATTTTTTTATAACAATAAAATAAGATAAGTAGTAAAAGAAGAGATTTTAAAATGAATATCTTTGTAAAGATCAACAGATCTAAGTGGATGCCTGTAGAATGGGGAAAATCTTTTGAAACATTGAAAAACATAAAAAAATTACTCGATCCTAATAATATTTTAAATCCTGGGAAAATTTATGTAAATCCCTGGAAAGAAGGAGGTGATAATTAAATGGGTGAGATTTTAGATAAGTATAAATGGATGGGTCCGGTCATTGAAAAAATGGATCGCGACATTAAAAGAATATTTATGAAAAACTTTCGATTGCGAGAAAAAAACTTTTTTTCCAAAGGGGATTACAAAGCCGATGTAAAAAATTTAGTAAACTGTATGCTATGTCCGAACATGTGTCGTTTCGATTGTGGAACTCTTCAAGCAGCACAAAAAGAAACCATGAGTCCTGGCTACAAAGCAAGGATAGGTTATTATCTTACGATGGGAAAAATAGACCCAACTAAAGAAGAAAATAAAGAATTTATCGATTTAATGTATAAATGTTCAAATGAGGAATCTTGTAAGATATGGTGTCCATTTGAGTTTTCTGTTGTATCGTTGCTTGAAACGGTAAGAGAAGATCTAAATAATAAAGGACTAATGCCTGATTATTGTAAGGAGCAAATAGAAAAACTAAAGAAAACAAATACCATTGAAGATCATAATATTTATGAGACGTATAAAGAGAAAGGAATCGAGAATATTGAAACTGATGGTAACGATGATGTTTATTATTATATTGGCTGTGAATCAATGAAATTTCCAGATGTAATAAAAGCTAATATGGAGATTTTAAAAAAAGCAGGAATAAAATTCTCGACTAACTTAGAAAAAAAAGTGTGTTGTGGAGGACCCGCATTTAACATTAGAGATTTAGACACCGCTAAAGATTTCGCTAATAGAAATAAAGATTTAATTGAGAGTACAGGGGCAAAACTAGTGATTTCCGATTGTCCGGGGTGTGTATTAACACTCACAAATCGATATAAAAATGAAGGAATTGATGTAGGGGTAAAAGTAATCCATACGGTTGAGTTTATTAGAAAATTAATTGAAGATGGTAAATTAAAATTTGAAAAAGGATTACCCGAAGAATATAAAAAAGTGACAATTCATGATCCTTGTCTAATAGCACGTAATTTAAACGATGTAACTTCTATAAGGGATATACTCAAGAGTATTCCAGGGCTTGAACTTGTTGAACCAATATTTAATACCGAACATGTCCATTGTTGTGGTTGGAGTGGTACGGCTCATTGGGCTGATAGAGATTTAGCAATCAAGGAGGCCACAAATAGAGTTAATGAGCTGAAGGATACTGGAGCTCAAATCTTCATTTCTGCTTGCCCTCTATGTGAGCTTGGTTTAGGGTATGGAGTTAAAGATTCTGATAAAGAAAAGATTAAAATATTAGATATTTCTGAATTAATAATTAAATCGTTATAATTAAAATATACAGTAAAATCAAATTATTTGGTAAAATGTGATTAATATGAGTGAATTAATGATAGTCTTTGATGTAGGCACCACTGGCACAAGGACAGTTGTTTTTGATATTAACGGAAAAGAAATTATAAAAGTGTATGAAGAATATCCCGAGACTAAACAGCCCGTTGGCATATCTGAACAAGACCCTAATATTTGGTGGAACGCAATCAAAAATACTTGTAGTATTGTAACTAAAAAAGTAAATCCCGAAGATATAATTGGAATTTCTGCATCATTTGCCCGAGCAACGGTGACGATAATCAGTAAGAGTGGGGAAATTCTACATCCCGCATTAACCTGGATGGATGATCGTGAATTAGCTGATGCTAAAGGATACAACGAAGAATTGGGTTGGCGTAATTCAATCCCAAAATTAATCTGGTTAAAAAAAAATAAACCTGATCTATTTGAAAAAGCCTTTAGAATAATCTCTCCTGATTCATACACATATTTGAAATTATGTGGGGAGTTTGTAACAGATCCTACAAATGGGATTAATGGAATCATGAACCTTGAAACATTACAATGGGATGACAAGCTTGCTGATGCCTATGAGTTACCTCTAGATTTATGGCCTGAAATACATACACCTGGCGAGATTATAGGGGAATTATCAGCCGAGGCTGCAAATGTTTTAGGTTTGAAGCAAAATACTCCAATTTTACTCGGAGGAGGAGATCAACAATGTGCTGCTTTAGGACAAGGTGTTATTGAAAAGGGTCAAGCAAAATCTACCCAAGGCTCAGGGACTTTTGTAGATTATGTTATTGATGAACCAAATAGACCCTCGGGAGATATTCCAATTTTTACATATCCGCATGTCATTAAGGGAAAATGGGTACTCGAAGGAGTTATGCCCGGTACGGGAACAATGTTTCAAACCTATGCTAAAAATTTCTCTCAATTGCAAATGAAACAAAGTGAAGAGCAAAATACTAACGTTTATGATATTTTAACTCAAGAAGCTAGTGAAGCACCTCCCGGAAGTAATGGTTTATTATTTCTCCCTCTTTATATATTTCGCAAGGGAACAATTCATGGTTTGGGGTGGCATCACAATAGATCCCATTTCTCACGAGCAATTATGGAAAGTGCAGCTTTATCAGCTCAAATGTATCTCAATTTGCTTGAAGGAATAGGAGGTGCAAAATGCACAGAAATAAAATCAGATGGGGGGGCGATGAATAGCGACTTATGGGCTCAAATTTTTGCTGATGTTACGGGGAAGAAAATTTTAATACCAGAAATTAAAGATGGAGCGGCATTAGGGGCAGCTATACTAGGATTTTGCGGTCTTAAAAAACATAACAATATAGAGGGTGCCATTGAAAAAATGGTGAGGCTTGAAAAGGAGTTTAATCCCATCAAAGAAAATTCAAAAGTTTATAAAAAACTTAATAGGATTTTCATGTCCGCTCTTCTGGATATAAATGAGAAAAAACGTGTAACTAAAGATTTATAAAATTAACTTTTTTTTAATATCTAATTTATTTTAGTGATCTGATCAACATGAAACTTATTTATCCTGGCAGTTTAAGTCCACCTCCTTTAAAACAATATCAAGAAAAAATACTAAAGGATAAAAATTCTTTCCTATAACTTATTAAAATGCTTATATATATACAAAAAATATTCAAAAATGGTTAAAAATGACAAGAAATTTGTTAGATGATCTCAAAAAACCCTTTTAATGGGGCCTGGTCCTTCAAGTATTTCTCCTGAGGTTATAAAGCTTTAAGTAAAAATACGATAGGACACCTTAATCCTTATTTCATAAAAATAATGGATGAACTTAAAGTATTATTACAAAAATTAATGAACACCAGCAATAAATTAACTCTTCCTATATCTGGTACGGGTACAGCAGGGATGGAGCTCAGTATCCACAATCTCATTGAACCTAAAGATAATGTCTTAATTCTATCTAATGGTGTTTTTGGAATGCGAATGTGGCAGGCTGTGAATAGAATTGGTGCTCAAGTTGACAACATGAATTTTAAATGGGGGACTCCTATAAAAGTTGATGCCGTCAAGGAAAAGTTGGAACAAAAATCTTATAAAATTGTAGCAACGGTACATTCCGAAACTTCGACGGGTGTTGAAAATCCTATTAGTGAAATTTCAAAACTTGTTAAAGATACTGATTCTCTTTATTTGGTTGATATGGTATCAAGTCTCGGAGGAATAGAAGTTAAAGTTGATGATTGGGGCATTGACGCCGCCTTTAGTGGTTGCCAAAAATGCATCTCTGTTCCACCAGGACTCTCGCCTGTTTCATTTTCTGATCGTGCTTTCTCAGTTATCTCACATCGAAAAAATAAAATTCCTAACTTTTGTCTTAATATGAAAGAAATTGGACAATACTGGACAGGGGAACGAGAACGCATTTATCACCATACAGCACCGGTTAACATGCTTTATGCTCTCTATCAGGGATTGTTTTTGATTATTTAAGAAGGATTGGAAAATGTATACAAAAGACACATGGAAAATCACATCAGACTTGTAGAGGGATTAGAAAGGATGGGGTTAGAGATGTTTGTAAAAGAAGAATATAGACTTCCAATGGTAAATGCAGTTTCCATTCCAAAGGGAGTTGACGATTTGAAAGTTCGTCAAACATTGCTTAATGAACATGGGATAGAAATAGGTGGAGGTATTGGACCTTTAGCAGGAAAAATATGGAGAATTGGCATAATGGGGCACACAGATAGGAGTGAAAATGTAGATAGGTTGTTGAAGGCATTAAATAAGATTTTAAAATAATATAAATTAAGAGTTATCTTTTTTTTTATTATTTCTTTTTAGTTATTTTTCTAAAATATTAAAGAGTTTATTACTAAATCTCATCTCCGATAATATATTTATAATTACAAAATAACAGAAATATTAAGAATCTAGATCATAAATATATTCCATTCTATAGAGAAATGAAAAAAGATTTGTCACATCAAGATGGTGTGCTGTAAAACTATCCCTTTTTATTATAAAAAAATGCGAAGAAAAAATTATTGTGGTGTTATTTATTTAATAACAAAATTATATAGAAATATAATTTCTATATAGTATATAGAAAGGTAAAGGAATTTTGGGGTATGAATTTAAGGAATTTGCAAAAAAATTGGAATGTCAAAACACATATCCAGAAGTTGGGTAAAAAACCATATAGAAGAAAAACTATATATAAAAATTGAAAACTTACTTCATTTATGACTTTTATTCTCGTACTTGACTTGGGAACTACTAACATAAAAGCGTTTTTATTTAATAAAAACGGAGAAATAGTTGCGCAAGCAAGAAGAAGACCTAAATATATCATGGATGAGCCAGGACAAGTTGAACAAAATCCTACTGAGATTTGGGAAATGAGTAAGGCAGCCATTGAAGAAGTTATAAGTTCTAAGAATTTATCAGCAAAGGATATTGAAGCTATGGCAATAACTACTCAGAGAGCATCCTTTGTTTTGTGGGACAAGCAATCAGGTAAATTATATTCTAATATTATCACATGGCAAGATAAAAGAGCAGCTGATTATGCGGAAAAGTTATATAAAAAATTCTTTTTCAGATTTTTAAGAGGTATAGGCAAATTAGCACGTTTATTTGGAAGTACAAAAATGTTAGTTGTATCAATGCTACAATTTCCAACTGATTACCCTTCAGTCAGATTGGGTTTTTTCTTAGAAAACCACCCGGATATCAATGACAAGGTACAAGATCCAAATACGAATATCATCTGGGGGCAAATTGATTCTTGGATATTATGGAACTTAACTGAAGGAAAAGAGCATGCTACAGATTTATCAAATGCTTCTGCATCAGCCATGTTAGACCCTTTTTCATTAAAATGGAATAAGCCTATTCTTAAACAAATTGGAATTCCTACGCATATTTTACCAGAAGTCAAAGAAACTAAAGATGATTTCGGGGTTACAAAATTATTTGGTGGTGGTGAAATCCCTATTAAAGCAATAATAGCAGATCAACAAGCTTCCTTGTTTGGCCAATGTTGCTTCAATTTTGGTGATATGAAGGTTACTAATGGTACAGGTAGTTTTATAGATATTAACACGGGAGATAAACCATTTGCTTCAAAAAGAAGATTATACCCAATGATAGCATGGAGTATGGATGGAGAAGTCACATACCTATTAGAAGGTATGTCTCACAATACAGGAAATATTATTGATTGGATTCAAGCTGAACTCAATTTATATCAGGATCCAAGTGAAACTGAACAAATGGCTATGAGCGTAGAATCTACTGAGGGAGTGTATTTTTTACCCACTTTTTCAAGCGGGATCTCGTTTCCGTATTGGGATAGTAGCGTACAGGGTAATATTTTTGGTATCTCCTTAAAAACTAAGAAAGAACATATAGTCAGAGCAGTTCTAAATGGAATATGTTTTAGAATTAGAGATTTTGTAGAAGGTATTATAAAAGATACGAAAATTGAGGTTTCAAAAATTAAAGCTGATGGAGGAGTATCCGAAAATAAATATATCCTTCAAAGATTAAGCGATGTCTTAGGAATGGAAGTTGAACACTCCCAAAACCCAGAGATTACGGCATTAGGAGCAGCATTCATAGCAGGTCTTTCAACAGGATTCTGGAAAACTACAGAAGAATTAAAATCAATAAGAAAGATTGATAAAATATATACTCCTGAAATGAGTGAAAAGGAGCGAAATGAGAAATATGAATTTTGGAAAAATATTATCTCACGCTCTTTAGACTACAAAACGCCTTAATTTTCTTTTCATTTGTTATCATTTAATGTCCTGAGACGGAATCAACATTCTGAAATATTTTTTTTAGCTTTTCTAAGTCCTCTTGTGGAAGCGGTGGTCTGGAAAAAGATTCGATATTTGATTTTAAATGTTCTGGATTACCTGTTCCTGAAAGAATTACATGAGTTCCTGGTTCATAATTACAAAATCTATAGGCAGCGTCGACTAAATTAAAGGCGCCTCCTGAATGGACTAAAAAATTTAACGGATTATTAATATCAATATCAGATGGATTTATTTGATTTTTTCTTATTATTTTCTTAAGAACCCTTTTAAGATGTTTTGGTTGACTTAGCGCGATTCTGACTGCAAACATTATAAGAACGCCAATATTTTTCTCTATTGTTTTGGGAAAGACGCGAATTCGAGCGGCTTGATTGAGTATATTGAAACCAACCATCATCACGTCCCAAATATCGTCCTGTAATGCTTTTTGAAGCATTTCATGTTTTGTGTCTCTCATAAATAACTCAGTTATTCCTATAAAACGTATTTTTCCTTCTTCTTTTAATTTAATAAGTACAGGAGCAATTTCTGAGACCAAATAGGCATAATTTTCAGGTTTTACTGCATGAAGATGGTAAATATCAATATAATCAGTACCAAGGTTCTGTAAACTTTTTTCAAGACTTTTCCGTACATCATCGGGGGTAATCGTACCAGAAGTAACCTTTTTGGTTGACAATACTACAGATTCACGGTCTATCCCTTTGATGGCCTCACCGATTATAGCCTCGGTACGGTAAATTTCCGACGTATCAATGAAATTGATCCCGGCATCTAAAGCTTGATGAATTACTGCAACAGATTCTTCTTTAGTTTTCACATAAGATTGTCCAAGTTGACTTGGTCCTCCGCCCCCTATTCCCATAACACTTACTTTTAAACCAGTACGACCTAAAATTGTATATTCCATTCTTATCTCGACATAGTAATATAGGTTATTTATGGAAAATCGATTTGTTATAATTTAAACTTTTTGTTTGGATTTTTCACATTTAGAAAAGTATTTTTTGAATATTTCGTTTTAATAAGTATAATTATAAGAATGAAGAAGACCGTATGCCCTATTTCAAGAATCAAGAGGGATATAAATTATATTTTGAGGATATTAATCCCGAGTCGCCTCAGTATACTATCATTCTTCTTCATGGGTTTGCATCTTCAGCCTCATTTTTTAAAGCTCAAATTAAAATTTTAAAACAAAATTATAGGATAATCGCCTTTGATGCTTTAGGGCACGGTAGGAGTGATCATCCAGACGATTTGAACTTCAACTTAACTAAAAATTTAAGACATACCATCATAAGGGACTTAGAAGATCTTTTAGAATTTTTAAATGTTAATGAAAAATATGGTATTATCGGTCATTCTCTTGTTGGAGGAATGACTGGACAACTAATTTGTATGAAACATCCCGAAGATATTAAATTTCTTATCTTATTAAATTCTGGTTACATAATAATAGATAATGTTATTAGAAATATGTTTTATAATCTACTCCCGTATTTCATTCGAATGAACTTCCTAGATGTTGTTTCAGATTCTGTTGATGTGTTATTAGATAAAACAATCCCTTATATCGAAACCGCATTATCAGATTCTCTTCATAATTTGGAATTAACAAAAGAAGAATTACACATGATAATTGAAGATCAGATTTTTAAAATGATTCATGAAATACATGAATACGATCCTTCAAGCATCCAATGCCCCGTTTTAATAATCGGCGGACGTCTTGATAATTTCGCCCCAGAACAAATGTCTGAAGAATTACATAAAAAGATTCCTAATTCTGAACTGCACATAATCGATATGGCGGGACATTTTGCTCCAGCTCAGAGGAAAGAAGTAGTTAATGAATTGATTTGTAATTTTATTAAAAAATTAAAATAAATGGGAAACACTTTTTTATTCTTGAAGTAATTAGAGAATTTCCATGTAAGTTTTAATACAAATCTAAATTAATAATTTTATACTAGATTAACAAAATTTAATCGGATTCTAAAATGAGCTCAAAAGGTAAAGATATATTATACTTTAGAAATGAAGTAAAGAAATTTGTTGAAGAACGTAATTGGACTAAATATCATGCACCAAAGGATCTAATACAGGCAATGGGTATTGAGGTTTCAGAACTGTCCGAATTGTTTTTATTCAAAGATTATTCAGTTGACGAGATTTTGGAAAATGAAAGTCTCTTTGAAGATATTGAAAATGAAATCGCTGATATCTTTATATACTTAATCAGCTTCATCAATATATTAAACGTGGATTTAGCTAAAGCTTTCATGAGAAAGATGGAAATGAATCGAGCAAAATATTCCTCTAAAGAATTCAATGACGGAAGTTATTATAAAAAGTAATATTTAGGTCCTATGATTCATCTTAGATTTATTGTTTTATTAATAAGAATAATTTTAATGGTTTTTCGTGTTTTGATAAATTATGGTTGCTAACAATATTGAAGAGATTATTAAAGAACAGTTAAACTTTACATTAAAAGAGACTAATTTTCAATCCTTAGGGAAATTATATAAGGGAAAGGTTCGCGATAATTACATTAAAGAGGATCAAAGGATAATAATCGCGACAGACCGAGTTTCATCTTTTGATAGAGTAATTGCCACCATTCCCTTTAAAGGGCAGATGCTTAATCAAGTATCAGCTTTTTGGTTTGAGAGAACAAAAAATATCTTTAAAAATCATATAATAAGTATTCCAGATCCTAATGTAGCTGTTGTACAACAATGTGAAACCGTTCCTGTAGAGATGATCGTCAGAGCATACATTACCGGATCAATGTGGAGGAATTATCTGAAAGGAGAAGCTACTTCGGGGATTTTACCGCAAAAAGGATTAATGAAGAACCAAAAATTTGATGATATCATTGTAACCCCTTCAACAAAAGCAGAGACTGGACATGATATTTATCTTCCAAAAAAGGACATTATAAAGCAGAATCTGGTAAATGAGGATATTTATGACCAAATGGAGGAAGCTGCTATTAAATTATTTAGATTCGGACAAGACTATTGTACGAAAAATGGATTAATTTTAGTTGATACGAAATATGAGTTTGGCATGAGAGATGATGAGTTAATTGTAATAGATGAAATACATACGCAAGATTCTTCGAGGTTTTGGATCTTAGAAACATATAATGAGAGATTTAATAAAGGAGAGGAGCCTGATATCTTAGATAAAGAAATCTTTCGTGGGTGGTTAATGGATACTTATCCAGAGATATTTCCAAACATTAAACCTGATCAAGAGATACCTCCCATTTCAGATGAAATTAAGATTGAACTTGCAAAGAGATATATGAGAAGTTATCAAAAAATTACTGGAAAGGCTTTTAAACCCGAAGTTTCAGATGTACGGGAAAGAATTATCAATAATTTAAAAAAAGCCAACTATTTATAAAAGAAGAATTTAAATAAGATTCAGTTGAAGATTTCGTATGGATGAGTTTTCGATTATATTATTATTGTTTATTAATTTTGGATTATTTTTCCTCGCTCTCTTATTTATTGTTAAAGAAATTTTAAAAGCTAATAAGAAAAATAATAAAAACTCGGAGACAAATGATAAAAAAGGATCAAGTTTCGGTCGAAATAGTTATGCCTTAGCGCTTTTGGCTATGGTTACGATGATTTTTATAAGTTTCTTACTTTTAGGGTTTTGATTGCTTTTACTACAAAAAAAAACCTAAGGACAAAATATTGTGACAAATTTCTGATTCGATGATAATTCAGCTATATACTATTTTTGTCGGGAATTTTTGGAATTCAATGTAAATTATTAATAAAGTATTAATCATTAATAAAAACATAGAACCCTTCTTTTTTCATAAATGGCGTCAGAATATATTGTAGAAGTTGTACTGGAAAACAAGCCAGCAGCTCGGGATCCCGTTGGAGAAACCATAAAAAAGGATCTTCTTGCAAAAAAAGGTTATAGTATGGTTTCTAATGTTCGGAGCGGTCAATATCTTAGAATAAATATTACAGCTGAAAATGAGGAAACCGCAAAAAATACTGTTGACAAAATGTGCAATGAGTTGCGAATATTTAATCCAGTAACCCAAAATTTAACTATTTTAAAAGTAACTAAACAAAATTAGAAAAAATGAGCATCAAAATAGCTGTAATCCAGTTTCCTGGGTCCAACTGCGATTTAGATACTCTCCATGTTTTACAAAATGTAATTGCAGATGGTATCGAAGCAGAATTAATTTGGCATAATCACTTTAAAGAGTCTAAATTTGACGGATGTATTTTACCAGGAGGATTTTCTTTTGGAGATTATTTAAGGTCGGGTATAATTGCCGCTCACAGTCCTGCTTTAGATGAAGCAAGAATAATGCTAAAGGATGGAAGGCCTATAATTGGAATTTGTAATGGATTCCAAATTTTAACTGAAGCTCAATTTCTTCCTGGTGCGTTATTGAGAAACGAATCTCTTAAGTTCATTTGTAAATGGGTAAAGATGCGTGTACAAAATACTAATACGCCATTTACTCATACTATGAATAATGGAGATATTATTAATATACCAATTGCTCATGGTGAAGGACGCTATTTCATTAATAACTTAAAAGAACTTGAAGAAAATGAGCAAATCGTCTTTCAATATTGTAATGATATTGGAGAGCTCACCAAGGAGGCAAATCCTAACGGTTCGATGGAAAACATCGCGGGAGTATGTAATTTAGAGAGAAATTGTTTGGGAGTAATGCCACACCCAGAACGTTCATCAGAGGCAATTTTAAGCCCTTATAAAACAGAACATGGAAAACTCTTTTTTGATTCTATGGTACAATTTATTAAGAGGAGGTCTTCATAATGCCTAAAGTTAAGGTGGACGGAGATAACTTAGATGTAGATCTTACTAATCATGAAATTGAAGAGATCAAAGAATTATTGGATAGGGATCCTTCTATTACTGAATGGGGCATGTTTGATGTAATGCACAGCGAGCATTGTTCCTATAAATCCTCTCGTCCGAAACTAAAATTGTTTGAAAATGCAGAAGAAAACTATGATTATGTACTTGCAGGACCGGGGCAAGATGCCGGAGTTATAGATATTGGAGATGGATATTGCTTAGCTTTTAGAATAGAATCTCATAACCATCCTTCTGCAATCGAGCCATATCATGGCGCTGCAACTGGGATTGGAGGTATTATAAGAGATATTCTTTGTATGGGTGTAAGACCGATTGCGCTAATGGATCCACTACGATTTGGACCCTTAAAAAATAACTCGCATTCACAATGGTTATTTAAATATGTAGTGAAAGGAATTGCGGATTACGGAAATTGTACTGGAATCCCTACAATTGGTGGAGAAGTAGAGTTTGACAAAAGTTTTGAAAGCAATTGTCTTGTAAATGTTGCCTGCATTGGATTAGGGAAGATTGAGGATTTTAAGCATGCTCCTAGCAGAGCCTACAATCCAGGGGATTATGTTATTTTGATGGGAGGATCAACAGGTCGAGACGGAATCCACGGAGTTACATTTGCCTCCAGAACATTAACTGAAATGTCCGAAGCAGATAGACCTGCAGTGCAGATCGGTGATCCTTTTACAAAAAAGATGATTATTGAAGCTACTTTAGAGGCTATTAAGACTGGATATGTTAGAGGTTTGAAGGATCTTGGGGGAGGAGGCTTATCTTGTGCTTTGAGTGAATTAATGGGAGATGGAGGAACAGGAGCTGACATTGATATGTCCAAGATTTTTATCCGTGAGCCTGGAATGAATTCATTTGAAATAATGCTCTCAGAATCCCAAGAAAGAATGACTTTTATTGTAAAACCAGAAGGATTAGAAGAAGTACTCAATGTATTTAGAAAGTTTGAAATGGCACATGCTGTGCTTGGTAGAACTGATGATAGTAGAATATTAAAAGTTAATGACAGGAATAATTTAGTTGTAAATTTACCCGCGACCGCACTTTCTGATGCACCTCCTATTGAACGGGAGGAGAGGAGACCTAGTTACCTTGACAAATTACTCGGTCAAAAAACTCCTAAACCTTCCCTTGAGTTAGATGAAATTATATATAAACTCATAGCTTCAGAAAATATATGTAGTAAAGAATGGGTGTATCGCCAATATGACCATGAAGTGGGAGTGAGGTCAATAGTTAAATGTGGAGAAGGAGATTCAGGAGTACTTCGTGTGATAGGTACTAATAAATTCATAGCGGCAAGCGTAGGGGTAAATTCAAAACATTGCTATCTTGATCCTTACCATGGCGCTAAAGGGGGGCTTGTTGAAGTTTGCTCAAATGTGATTGCCAGTGGTGCTACACCCCGAGCTATGGGTAATTGCTGTAATTTTGGAAATCCTGAAAAGCCCGAATCGTACTGGTTTTTCTCCCAAGCAGTCCAAGGAATGGCTGATTTTTGTAAAAATATGAGGATTCCTGTGGTTGGGGGGAATGTATCCTTTTATAATGAGGATGAAGTGACTAACACAGCCATTAAAGCATCACCAGTTATGATGATTGTAGGGATTATTGAGGGAGAAGAAAATATTATATCAATGCCTTTTAAGAATGCAGGAAATCATATTTTACTGATAGGAGAAACTAAAGCAGAACTAGGAGGGTCTGAATTTCACTCCGTTATATATGATCTTGAAGGAGGTACCCCGCCTAAGGTAAACGAGGAGCAAGTTAAGTCAACTTGGGATTTTCTGTTTGAGTTATATGATAACAATCTCGTAAAAGCGAATCACGATATTAATAAGGGCGGTCTTATCATTACCGTAGCAGAAATGTGCTTTAAAAATAAATTTGGGGCAGATCTAAATTTCAAGGGATGCTACAATGAAAAATTAAGGGATGATGAGTTCTTGTTTAGCGAATCAGTCGGAAGATTTATTATCGAAGTTGACTCTAACGATTCTGAAAAAATAATGAAAATCGCAAAAAGATTCAATATTGAAGTTAAAAATATTGGTGTTTTAAATTCTGAATCAACTATTAATGTAAAAGGTTTAACGGAGAAGGATTTTATACTTGATGTTAAGAAAATGAAAGAATCATATGACACTACTATACCAAATCTAATGGAGATTTAGACCTAATTTTAAGATAGAGTATATAACATTTTTCTAATATTATCATTTTATACACTTTGGTAAAGCATAAAGTTCTTATCAAAAAAAAAATTATTAAAATAAATTACTTGATCTTATTATTTAAAATAAAAAAAAATCATTATTCAAGGTGATTTGAATTAGAGCACGAGCATGTACGAGATGTCGTGAATATGTCATTATTCATCCCGAAAATCCTCAAAATCAAAACCTTATTAAAAATTTTGAAGGGACCCATAGAGGGCACACAGTTGTTACTTTAGACCTCGATGAGGTAAAAGGAAGTTATCAAAACTTTGTTAAACCTAAAGTTGAAGAGTCCGAGGAGACTCCTGAGTCTCCCCCGGAATAATCTTTTTTTTATAAATCTCTTAAAAATGTTCCTAAAACAACAGATTGAATTTCAATTTTTATGAGGTCATAGCTAACCTTAATTCTAATTAAAGCAATAATATATTTGCTAAAGCTATGCTTATGAAATATGGTAGAGGGAAAGAAATAAGATACAATAAAAATACTTTTGCCTCTGAAATTCTGTCCTTTTCATAGTACCTCAAATATAGTATCAAGAAATCAACTATATTTCCGATAATAAGATTTGTTACCAAACTGACCGCACCACCTATCAAAAAAAAACTAGAAAAAAATGCAAGTATTGCAGTCGCTATTTCTACTATTAAGCCTGTAAATAAAATATCCTTTCTCTCAATTTGAGATTTATCCCTTAGTAGAAGAAACAACCCTCCGAATAACAATATAATAAATAGCAAAAAATGAAATAGAGTTTGAACGATCTGATAAATTAAGAACTCAAGAAAAGTTAAATTAGGTAATAAATAAAAGGGAATCATAAAGTAAATTCAATTTAGTTATTTACTTCGTTTTTGAATGCTGACCCTCTAATAAATCTTACCATCCAATAAAAAGAGATTCTTACATATTTGTCAATTATTATAGATCAATTAGTAATAACTTTAATATTAATTTACGACTTTAATTTTAATTGAGAATGGATAATAAAGATTTTGAAGAAACTAAAGGATCAAACGAACCTAAAGATACTTCTGAAAATATTATTGTAAATTCAAAAGGCGATACTTTTAAGCAACCACTATCCCAAAGAAAGAAAGTTTTTTTAGCTTTAATTTTTCTAATTGGGATTGCATTATCATATCCAACAGTTTTACCATTTAGTATAATATTTTCAGCCATTTTACTATTTCAAAAGAATAGAAAAGCAATAATTGCAGGATTTATATTAGTTAGTTATCAAATAATGTGGGTATTACTGTTGGCACCTAATTTAAGCTAATATCCCGATTTACGTGCATTTTAATTAAAAATATTTAATATTTTAGACAAAGAATAGCAATGAGATTTGATCTATCAAAATTAAGAGATAATAAAAAGAAATTATTTCTAACTATAAAAATTGTTTTACTTCTAACACCTCTAATACTTTGGAGTTTTATATATATAGACTTTAATGTAATGTTAAACAATGACCAAACTACTTTATGGGTTCATGCCCCCTCAACAGTAGAAGCAGATGAAGAGTTTGAGATTACTGTTGAGGCATGGGATCAATATGAACGCTTAGCCGGGGGTTACAATGGAAAAATCTATTTTAGCATTGAATCTTATAATTATACGACATTACAAAGGATTCCTTCTAAACATGATTTGCCTAGTGATCATAGATTTACGACAGACTTTATTTGGGGTGGACTTATTCCCGCGTATAAAGTTGTGGGAGAAGATAATGGAAAGAAATCCTTTGATGCAAGCATATCTACTCCAGGTATTCACTATATTATAGTAGAAGATTCTGATGAAGAATACAGAAGTAATCCAATTATTGTAAAACCAAAGGATAGTGAATTTTTACGATTATATTGGGGAGATATTCATGGTCATACTGAGCTTTCAGATGGTTCCGGTACATTACAAGAAGCCTATGAATTTGGGCGAGACGTGGCTTTATTGGATTTCGCAGCTTTGACTGATCATACTGAATATTTTCCGAGAATGGGAGATGTTGATGTTTTTAATAGTTTTAAAAATTATCTAGAGATTACAAATTCTTATAATGATCCTGGAGAATTCACAACTTTAGTTGGTGCAGAATGGACTCCTCGTACTACTGAACGAAATGAAGACACAGTATATGGGCATTTGAACGTGTATTTTGAAGGAGATAGTATACCTTATTTTAGTAGTATAACACATGAAACGCCATATGAATTATATGATTATATTAAGGAAAATACCGATGATGACTTTCTTGCGTGGACTCATCATACATTAAGAACGGATTATGCTTCAGATTTTGGATTTTATGATGAGGATATAAATACTTTAATCGAAGTTTACTCTGTTCATGGCTCATGTGAGACTTCTGAGGATGATACATATTTCGAAGAAATAAGTAAATTACCGGATGACATTGATGGCTATTCTGCGAGAGATGCTCTGAGAATGGGAAGAAAATTCGGCTTTATAGCTTCTGGAGATAGTCACGATGGGAGACCTGGACATAGCATTAGTCATACTGATACTGAAGCTTATAATCAATATCCATATACTTTGGCAGGTTATCGACTTGGTCATGCATATCCTAATGGATTAGCAGGTATTTTTGCTTCAAGACTGAGCCGAGGGCAAATATTTAATGCATTGAAAACTCGGTCTTGTTATGGTACAACTGGAGTCAATCGACATTATATAGAATTTTCAATCAACAACTTAACAATTGGAATGAATGATTCTACGTTATATATTCCTCAAGCTAATTCAACTCGTCAAATAGAGATTTTAATATGTGCGGACGGAGTTGCTATGGGACCTGATTGCGATACTGAGATCGAAGAAATTGAGATATATAAAAATTCAAAACTGTGGAAATCTTATGAAGATGTTGATAAAAAAATAAAGAGAATACTTATCAATGATACCGTAAATATCACGGGGACAAAATACGATAAAGATAAATGTATTAAAAAAAGCGACGGAAAATGGTACATCCATGAAAGATCAATTGAACCAATAAGTCCAGGCGATTTAAATACGGATGGCTTTGACTATTATTATGTGCGCATGCGAGATTCAAATGGTGGAGCTGCATGGATTGGACCAATTTGGGTGGGTATAAAATGATATTTTTTTTATAAACTCTTTAACTGAACTAATCTTTACTAAATTTTCTAAATTTGTCATTTAAATATTAAAAAAGTATTATCAAGTACACAATAAAAAAGTATGAATAAAAAAAAAAGAATTTTAATAGTTAAGATTTATATTTTATTAAGGAGGAATAAAAGAATTGAGAGATCGCTTTTCTCGGGCTTTTTTTCAATTTTTTTTTTCCTTAATACCTATTGATATTTTTAAATTTCCTAATGGTTTTATATGTTCACTTATTAAAATCTGGACGTTTATTTTGTTTTCATTTGTTTCTGCTTTTGAATTTTCTTCATTTGTGAAATCTAGCAAATTTTTTTGAACTCGCATGCTATAACCTCCACCCACTCCTCCACTACCTGTTTTATATTATATATAAAAAAATTAAATCCAATTTTTTATTCACTTATAATTTTTATTCGTTAAATTTATCTAGTTTACCTTACCTTACCCTTAAATTTTTCAGGGATCAAGATCTTTCCATCAGATTTTAAGATTCCGATGTATCTGATGCTTTCTTTGAAAGAATAGGCCGCTCTTTCAATTATTTTTTTACTGGAAAATTTGAAATTTATACCTTTAATATCAGGATTTTTAGAATTAAGGCAAAAATAAGGAATTTCTTCGATAATTTTCACCATCTCCTTATCATTTGGTAAAGCTTCAATTTGATATACATATAGGAGAACTCTGAAAAGTCGGGAATTAATAAGAGCTTTAAATTTTGTCTCAGTTGGAACTTTTTCAGCAACCATTTCGAGTCCTAAATTTGTAAGTCGCAATCCATTTTTATTAGATTTTAGTAAACCAAATTGTTGAGCTGAACTTTTTAGGTATAGATACCTTTGGCTTCTTTCGTGGTTTAGATCCAGTTTAAGCAGTATTTCTTTTATAAGTGCAATACCTGAAGATCCACTTATTTCATGAATAATTTTTAAAAAATTTACTGTTTCTTCTAATGTATTATAAGGGTGCTGATTATCACGTTGTATGTAATTTTCCATAACAAATTTTAATTAGATAATTGTTTTATATTATATATAGATCAGGTTATTTATATAATTGCGTGTCTCCGACAAAAATATGCTCAGAGGTTCCGTCTTACGTTTTGGGAAAACAAGAGTAAAGTTTATTATGTTGCCGACAAAATTATGGCAAATTTTTTTTAATCCTTTTCAGCATCCTTAATCTCTTGATTATGGAAAATTTTCCCAAATTAGCGTTAATTACTGTGATCAAAAGTAAATTTGAACTTTTTATTACAATCGATTTTGAACAGAGGATCTACTCATCAATTATTTAATTTAATTGTTTCTATGGAATAAATTACATGTTAGAATTATTTTTTGGAATACATAAAGCTTTATTACTATATATTTAAACACATCTGCGATTCGATAAAAAATTGTTAAGTAAAATTGGATGAATGATAATTTAAAGGTTTTCAATCTCTTCAAAGAACATTGAAAAGATTAAATATTCCAATTTTCAAAGTTGGATTAGCTTTTGAAAAAAGAAGAATTATAAATTAAATATTCCTAGAAAATATTTATATTTTAACTACTCTCTCCATTCTTCTTCATCAAAGACGACGGCTTGGAACTTGAGTTTATCATCAGAAACATCGATAATGGTAAAGGGAGCCCCACAGTCCTTACATTCAAAAACATCGTCTTTTTCTGCATCTCCACCTTCGAACGGATTCATAAAATAGCATTCGGAGCATTCCAATTCAAACGTACCATCCTCTTTTTTTACAGACTCAAATATTTTTTCAGCCATAAATATCACATTATTAATTTATAATAGTTAGTTACTATTCATTTCCATTTTTTATTATTTTTCCGCTTCTTGTTCTTTTTGTTTTTTGATGTTAATTAATATTAATCAGTTATAATTGTGCAATTCTCATTGGCCAATGCTTTAAGGATTGGATTCTCTCGTAGACCAGAAGCGATAATCACTTGTTTAATTCCTTCACTGGCAGATTTTAAGGCGGTAATAAGCTTAGTTTTCATACCTCCAGTTACATTTTCAAGAGTGGAATCAGCACTTTGATTATTTATATGATTAATAAGTTTATTATTTTTATCTAAAACACCATCTACATCAGTTAAAAGTATTAATTTATCAGCTTTAGTCGCTACTGCAATCGCATTGGATATTCTATCACTATCTCCGGCAACTATTTCATTATCTTCACTAATAGCAACAGACGCTATAACTGGAATATAATTTTTTTCCCAGAGAGTTTCAATTAGTTGAACATTCAGTTTAGAAGGTTTTCCAGTATAGTTATCTTTAAGTTTTTTTTTTCCATCAAGAATTACCATTGCCTTCTTAAATCTCTCGGCAATAATCATGCCCCCATCAACCCCCGAAATACCGACTGCGGGAAGATCCTTGACAATCATTTCTTTTACAATTCGTTTATTATTTAGACCGGCAACTACCATTAGATAAATATCTCTGGTTTCTTCATCTACATAACGAGCTTTATATCCTTTTGTAGAGAAAGTAAAAATCTGGGGCTTACCCATTTTTTCAGCTACAGTTGTAACTATATCGGCTCCAGCATGACATAAAATAATCTTTTTATTATCCGCGTGTATTTTTATTAAATCTGAGATTACATAATTAAGGTTTTCCTTTAGTAGGTCACCACCTATCTTAATAACAATCTTTTCTGACATAGAGCTTAATTACTTCCTTATTATATGATATTTTTTGAAATTTTTGGGTATTTTTATTATTTACGTAAGATCAGTATAAATTGCTAACAGCACATTCCACTATTCCACGGGCTATTTTACCTTCGCTAAACACATGAGTTAGATCTCCAAAATCGAGAGTAGCGTTAGCTTCACTTGCGAACAGCTCTGCCTTGGGTGTATTTTTAGTAAGCAACTCTCCTAATTCATGATAGACATCTAGATCCATATATTCGGCCATATCTGAATGAAATTTTTTATCTTTGGCCTCAAAATCCACTTTAAATTGTTTTTTCTTATGGGTTAAATTATATTCTTCTGAGTTTTTTAGTTGAGATGCAAGACCTCTTATAGTGTTTTTTAGTTCCATGTTATCGGTATTAACTAATATATCAATTCCTAATAGAATACCTCGATCTTTAACATTGTCCAATAACGTGGCTCCATCTAACACAGACTGGCACATATTATAGGATAATGATCTTATCTTATCAGAGATCTCAAATTTAACAGAAGGATTACCTTGAGAAGTGTTGGCCACCATATGTTCCTTCAAGGGTATTCTAAATAACGCGCCAAATATTTCTAAAGGCGAGCCCTTCTTTTTACCAACCACTACTCTGATATCTGCAATATGAGACTTGTATTTTTGAACATATAATCCCCACGGATTTGCGAGGATTCGTTTATCATCGTATAGGTATTTATCTAATTCTTCTCTGTTTTTAATAAATGTTACTTTCCACCCACGACCACCACCAGTTGGTTTAATTACAACGGGATAATCAAAATGGCTTTCGATATTGTTAATAATAGATTTTCGAATCGTTTTTACTCTTAATCTTGGGTGATTAGTGATTGGAATCCAGATTGTCGGTGTTGTTTGAATCTTAGCTGATTCAAAGCATGCAGTAGTCAATGCTTTATTATCACAAATTGTTGTGACGGAGGGATTATTAAATAATTCATATCTATTGAACGATAACATGGGTTGAATAAAGTTTACTTGAGACATTAGACCTAGTCGGTTAACAATAACAGAGTCTTTTTTATAATCCTTTATAGGCTTCAGCAACGACCAACCAGCATCCTCCACAGAAAATTCCTGATGTGAATATCCTAGATACTCTGAGGCTTGTTTAATTCTTTTAATTTCTAACCAATCACTCCTATATCCCGATAATATTATAATATTTGGCATGCTAGATGTTG
>SDBS01001219.1_pt1 | contig 26265 bp, 27 predicted proteins | sample 2277091 | NCBI WGS metagenome assembly SDBS01 (sample SAMN10404972, study PRJNA504765) | marine sediment metagenome | isolation source: marine sediment core GS10_PC15, 163 cmbsf | place: Arctic Ocean: Southern Knipovich Ridge | collected 2010
ATTTTTTTTTTTCTTAATTTTTCATAAATAGCCATTTTATCAATTCGTTGGCCTTCTGCTTTAAAACTTGTAATTTCGAACTCTATTTTTTTATATCGTGCATGACAAATCTGATACTATCCCTCGAAGTGTACTCCGAACGGATTAATTCTCTTGCTTTCTTAAAGTCCATGTTCTTTAATATCTCTAGAATTCCCTCAAAACTTTCTTTAGGATCTATAAAAATGATGTATTCTCCGTGCGATAAAAGATAAAATTTTACCGTGCGAAAGCCAATGATCTTTCTTAGAAAATGTTTTAATTGTTTGAAAGATAATTCGTGTAAATTATTGGTTTTCGGAGCCCCTTCAATCTGTTTATAATTGAATAACAATTCGCCCTTAGTCTCCACTATTTCGTTAGTTCCTTGATAAATTGAGCTTCGACAGGACCGTAATCTTCTCTAAGCTGTAATTTTGCCAATATTTTACAGTATCCTTCCAATAATTCCAGAGCATTTTCAGCAGGTATAAACAAGATAGAGATGTGGTAGGAAGCACTAATATACTTAAGAAATATATTCACGATCATCAAATTGATGATATAAGAGTAGAGAACTATCCTTTAGTGTCTACGATTTTCATTGAATCGTAGGGACTACGAATCTATACCCTTTAGGGTATGGTAGTTCAAGGGTAACCAATTGGAATTATATAAAGAGGTTCAATATTTTTTGGAAGATCGAGAACTTTTTTTACATTCTCATCCTCAAAAGCACCAATTGGGACAGATACTAATCCTAAACTAATTGCTTCTAAATGAATGTTTTGAGCACAATGCCCAACTTCCATGAATACATATCTTAATCCTCTTTGTCCATACCTCCGAGTTGTTTTTGAAAATTCAGAACAGATTATTATATTAACATACGCTTTAGCAATAAAATGTTGATTCCAAGATGCCTCCACTAATTTTTCACTCAAATCATCTTTAATAATTGATTCTAACAGATGTTTTTCAAGATTGTAATGAAAAAAACCTTTATCCTTTATATTTACGTAAATTTCTAACGGGTAAGTAGCTCCTGCCGAAGGAACCGTTCTCTTTTGTCCCTTTTTTCCTTGGCTTGCCCATAAAATTTGTGAAATTTTTTCAATTTCAATTTCCTTATCTTTGTAATTTCTAACACTCTCACGCTCATATATACATTCCTCAAGACTTTTTGTACCTTTAAAATCGGGTTTTGGAAGTTGGATTTCCATTTTCACACTAATATATTTTTTTTTATTTTTTATGTAATATTGGAGAGTAATCTATTAAAATTTATTTCTATAATAATAAGAAATTTTATTTTAGCTAAATGATATGAATTCTTATGGATTCAACAGCAAATTTAAATAAATATTTTCAGGAATGGGGCGAATTAAATTCTAAAGTACAAGAATCTTTTGGACAATTCGATTTTTCTAAAATAAAAGAAATTAGAGGAAAACAAAACAAAATTGAAGATAATATATATGAGATTCTAAAGGAAAACGCACCAGAAAATATTAAACTGACGTTACCTGATGACTGCGGTGATTTGGAGGTTGGATATGAGACAGAGGGAAAGATCTTTTATTTTGTTATGGAGGATTCTGAAAATAGCACTGATGAACAACTAATACTTAAGGCAATTACAATAGATATTAATAAAAATATATCTGTGATTGAAGATTTTAAAATTAAAGATTAAAGAGTAAATATTTATTTTTTAAGTATATTTTTTCTTCCGGGTATAGAAAAGGATAAAAATAAATATTTTATAGAAATAATTCTTTTAAAAGAAAGGTTTTAATTATTTACCCTTTCTTATTTTTACTTTATTACATCAGAAATTAGAGTGATTTTAAAATTTCAATACCCGCGTCACTTCGTTTAGGACCACGAACAACCAATACCCTTGCCAAAAAACGGTATTTAATTATTTATTTTGTCTCAATTGTATTAAGTGCTCAACCCACAATCCTATGGATATGGTTTTTTTGGCAATTTTTTCCTATTCTTAATTTTGTTTTTTATATATTGTTCCCATTTGTGTTTCTATTAGGTATATTGCTTTTAATATTAAGTTCTATTATCGTAGCAAAAATTTTCTTAATCTTTATTAATTTATTGCATAAACCTAAAGAAGGAGTATTTTTTAGAAGTAAAGATGATAAGGATTATTGTTATTGGAGTTTAAGAGCTGTTGTTAAAAAATGGCCAGTTTGGCTAGCACGTCAATTTTCCCTACCAATTCTTGAAACTTTAGTTTTTAAATTCTTAGGAGTCAAGACTTCTTTTTCAAACTCGCTATATGAAGGGTGGATTGATTGCGAATTTGTTGAATTTGGAAAAAATGTAAAAATCGGTCAAGGTAGCTTGATTGCATCTAACATAATTATCAAAGATAAATTAATAGTAAAAAAAATAAATATAAAGGATAACGTAATAATTGGAGCTCATGCAGTTGTATTACCGGGAACGGTTATAGAATCGAATACAATACTTGATGTAATTTCTATGACAAACATTAATCAACATTTAGAAAGCAATTCAATTTATCGTGGTTCTCCAGCCAAAAAGATTGAAGATACAGGAATAATAATAGATAAAGCTCAACTTGAAAAAGCTATCTTTAAAGAAAATATTTCAGAAAAATATAATGAAGTAAATTTAAAAACAAATGTAAAAGAATTATCAGTTCCCTTCCACTTCTACATTATTTCTGGTTGGATTATAATAGGAGGCTCTTTTATATTGCCCGGATTTCTCTTTTTCTTATTTATTTTTGGACTTTTAGTACCTAATTTACTTTCAGTTACATTTTCCATTAAAATATTATTAAATTTAAAAATCATAATGATTATCCTACTTATACCTTTGATTTTAATTGGTTTATATTTACTACATTTATTCTTTGTGGCTTTATTTACCAGATGGTTCTATAAATTAGCAAGTGAAAGAGGTCCCACTCAAGGTGTATTTGACCGAAAATTAGATGAGAGTTCAAAAGTTTTGGATTATTATCATTTCAGATCATTTCTCTTTAAATATCCAATTTTTGCCTTCATTCGTTCTCCGTTTCCCTGGTTGCTTAATTGGGAGTTAAAATTTATCGGTTCAAATAAAATTGGGAAAGGAACTGTGTTTGAAGATACTTTTATCCATAGTCATATTAATTTTGGAAAAAATTGTTATATTGGAACCTATGCTCACATTACTAACCATATTGTTGATGGGGTATATGGAGAAGAAAACTTAACATTTTATGGAGCTGAAATTGGTGATAATTGTATTTTTAGCCTATCAAGTGGTGCTTTACCTGGATTGGAAATGGAAGATAATTCTACGGTATTACCTTTGTGTGCGACTATTAAATATGATAAATTGGGAAAAAATGAAATTTATGGCCGATTTCCTGCTAAAAAACTGAAGCCCGATGAAATAGATGAATTTACCGATGGTGAGTATAATGGAAAGTGAAATATTAGACAATGATATTTTATCGTTAAATATAAAAAAAATCCCAATAACTACTAATGGATTTAAGTGGTCTCTAACTCCTACGATACTCTTTCTCTTATTGCATGTTTTTTCTCTCATAATGCCAACTGTTATGATAATCTCATTTTTTAGTTTCGCTATGGATTCAAATCTATTTCATTGGAGAATCTTTTTAATTTTTATTGATATATTGGCTTGGTGGGGGTCTTATATGCTAATTAGTCTAGTTCTTGGTAAACTATTTTTGATTATCTTAAATTTAATCCACAAACCTAAAGAAGGACTTTTTAAAATCAATGATAAAAACAACGATTATCTTTTCTTTTGCCTTCGGTTATCAATTAAGAAATATATTTTTTGGATATGGAATAATTTTTGTTTTCCTTGGGTAAATATTATTGCTTTTAAGATCTGTGGTATTAAAGCAGATTTTAAGAGTACAATGTTTGATGGCTGGAGTGACGTGGAATTTATAGATTTTGGAGACAACATCATGATTGGACAAGGAGCCCAAATCTTTTCAAGCATGATTGTTAGAATAAATAATATTGATTATCTATTAATCAAAAAAGTCGTCATTGGTGATCATGTGGTTTTAGGAGCCAATTCAATCGTTTCTCCAGGATCAATAATAGGGAAAGGAGCAACTCTTGGTGTATGGACAGTGACACATATTAATCAAATTTTAGATTCTGATTGGATTTATATTGGAAATCCCGCTCGAAAATATAAACCAGCTCAAAAATTATTTGAAGAAAGTAAAAAACAAGCAATGAGAAGAATTGTTGGTACTGGGAAGAGAATACCATATCATGTAAATAAATTTTCAAATAAAGAAATTAAAAAATAAATTCGATACCCAAAAATTATAATTAAAATTATATAGTAAGTATAAAAATATTAAAATAGTGCGATAATTATAATTAAAATTAAATACTAAGTATAAAAATATTCAAATAATGCGGCAACTAGTGCTTTTAAGACATGGAGAAAGCATTTGGAATAAAGAGAACAGGTTTACTGGCTGGACAGATGTGGATCTTTCAGAAAAAGGAATTCAAGAAGCAAAAGAAGCAGCAAAATTATTAAAAGAAGAAGCATTAACTTTTGATCTCGCGTATACATCAGTGCTTAAAAGAGGAATTCGAACTCTTTGGATCGTTTTAGATAATATGGACTTAATGTGGATTCCTGTATATCGCTCTTGGCGATTAAATGAAAGGCACTATGGTGCCTTGCAAGGTTTTTATAAATCAAAAATGGCATCTGAGATCGGCGAAGAACAAGTGCTTATATGGAGAAGAAGCTACGATGTCCCACCTCCTGCTCTTAAGACAAGTGATCCAAGATATCCTGGACATGAAATGAGATATAAAGGGTTAAAAGCAGAAGAAATTCCTTTAAATGAATGCTTGAAAGATACTGTTGCAAGAGTATTACCTTATTGGAATGAAACAATTGCGCCTGCAATAAGATCAGGCAAAAAAATATTGATTTCTGCTCATGGTAACAGTTTAAGAGCTCTGGTTAAATATCTTGATGACGTACCTGAAGAAGAAATTGTTAAATTAAACATTCCTACAGGAGTACCTTTAGTATATGAGTTAGATAACGAATTAAAGCCAATTTCACACCATTATTTAGGCGATCCTGATAAAATTGAAAAGGCAATAAAAAGTGTTGAGGATCAAGGGAAGGCAAAATAAAATGATGTATATGAAGAAATTCAATTCTATTAGTTTTAAGATCATTATTCTCACTGTTTTCATTTTTTTTACATTATTTGTTCCAAAACCGGTAATTTTTGTTAAAGCCCAGTCTTATACAGATATCTCTGCACAAGAAGCTTATAACATGATTCAAAATGATTCTCTATATCCGAATTTAGTTATACTTGATGTGAGAGAGCAATATGAATATGATGAAAGTCATTTATATAATGCTACTTTAATACCTCGCCTTGAAATTGATGGTAGAATTAATGAACTTTTACCTTATAATGACACAGAAATAATTGTATACTGCGCAACAGGAGGTAGAAGCGCAATGGCAAGCCAAAATCTTGATGAAAATCATCATTTTACAAAGATATTCAACATGCTTGGGGGAATTAATGCATGGATAGATGCAGGTTTTCCTGTCTGGACTCCCGATGATGGAGCAGATGGAGCCAATGGACAATCACAGCCCACAATTGGATTTACATCTAATATTTTCTTTATAGTAATGATAGGAGCTATTTCAATTATTATTTTACTTCATAGGAAGAGTAGAATAAAAATAAATTAAGTGAGAAATAGAAGAATGTAAATCTTTTTTATAGGTTTATTTAATTTACTGATTCACATACTTAATAGCTTGTAAAAGTTTTTCAGACCTAATAAAAATAGAATTCCATGGCTTTTATTTTAATAAAATAATTGTTTTAAAATAGATTTAGAGGTTTTATAATTTGGTAAAAAAATCAGTTATAGATATAGATAATCCCGCAATTTCTAATATTATATTTTATCCTCGTAAAACCACTGTTCCAAATATTTTAGATTCAAATATTAAAATATTAAAATTCAATATTAAAAAGGGTATTACTATTGGTGGCTTTTTTTATTTCAATGATTTTCATCTTCCTACAATTTTATTCTTCCATGGAAATGGGGAAATTGCCGCAGATTATCAACAATTTTCAGATTTTTTTTTTGATAGTGGAGTAAATTTAGCTGTGGTAGATTTTCGGGGTTATGGATTTAGTTCTGGAGATCCTACTTATAGCAGTTTAATTACCGATGCACTACCGGTTTATAATGAATTTAATAAATGGATGATTGAAAACAATCTTGAAAACTCTTTATTTATCTTAGGACGTTCACTTGGTAGCGTTTGTGCTTCAGAAATCGGAGCACATAACCCAGAAAACTTAAAAGGGATAATATTTGAGAGTGGGTTTGCTAGTATTTATAATATGATGACTAAATTATTTAGAGTAAGTGGCCCTGGCATAACTCCAGAGGCTTTAAATGAATACTCAAATGATACAAGAATCAAAAAAATTAAAAAACCAACTTTGATTATCCATGGCACTCAAGATTGGATTATCCCTTGTGATGAAGGAAAACTAATATATGACAATATTTCTGAAGAAATTGAAAAAAAATTAGTATTAATAGAAGGAGCGGGTCATAATGATATTTTCATGCATAAATATGAATATATCACCCCTTTAAAAGCTTTTATTAAGAAAAATAAATAATCTTTTCTCTTATATATAATATAGACCATGTATAGCGTTCCAAATTAAATTATTAACTTTCTCAGGTTGTTCAATTTGGAATATCTAAATCTTAATCTTCTAAAAATCTATCATTAATTTTTGTCGTAATGTTAAATTATTCTTATCTATTTAAACTACATTACTGGTTAAGAAATTAATCAATCAATTGGAGCTTTGCCATTTCCATATATATGATATAATCCAGTTCTTCGTGCGATCTCATAAAAACTGCGAAAAATATCTTTTTCTTGTTCAAATAAAGCACAAGTTTTATAAATTAAAGGATTCCAGATATTTAAATCATGCTTAGGTTCATACCATAATTTTTCCTGTTTTAAAATCTGAATAAAATCTTTATCATTGATAATCTCTTTAAGATCTTGCTTATTTAGCATAATAATAAATGGAATTTCTTTAATAAGCCTGTTATTTGTTATATTTTTTAATTCTAATAGGAATTCAATATTATCTTCAAAAAATTTTGTTTGAGAATCGACAACAAAAATTACGGCATCTGTTTCAGCATCAAGCTTATTAAAAACTTTAATTCTCAAAGAAAAGAACCCTTTTTGACCTGCAACGGTATAAACTCTATAATAAACCTTCCTCTTTTTTGTTGATTGAAATATTCCTCTATCAAAATAAAGTGTAGCACCACTTGTTCTGTCAATTTTTTGTAAATCACTCACAGGAATAATATCTCTTTTACCATCCTTCGTTAATTTATAAAGAGTTTCTAATATGGTTGTTTTTCCTGATCCCGCCATTCCATAGTATACAATCTTAAGATATATGTTACCATCCTTATATTGAACCATTAAAAATCTCCTAATGACTAATTAAAATATTATAACATTAGTATACATATTATGATATAAATGAGTTATATATCTATATTAAATTAAAAAATCTTTATCAATGAATTGTTCTGCTCGAATTAGTTCTTCCGTTTTTTCTTTTACTTTTTGATTGTTAAATCTAAATGAAATTTTTTAAGGATATTGACCGAAAAGAGTTATAATTTTTGTCCTAATTGTGGTAGCAAATTAGATGTTAGTCAGGGGAAGGCGAATTTTTGTATTTTCTGTGGCAATAAATTAAAAAAGAAGAGAGTTAAAAAAGCATGTACAATTTGTCATAAACAAATTGTTCTTTCTGCGAAAACAACAAGTTGCTCCTTCTGCGAAAGCATGTATCATTCGTCTTGCGTATCATCGTGGCTCTTGAAACATAATGCTTGCCCGATGTGTCAAAATGTTTTTATTTTTCCAGATCAGACTGATAACGAAGGAAAATATAAAGAAAAAAAAAAAAGGTGATTTTTTTTAATTTTATTAGTCCATTATAAATTCATACATTAGAATCTGCTTAAATTCTGAGTCTTTATCTCGAAAAGTTATGATTTCCTCTCCTGTATAGATATCTGGAGAGGCATTTTTCTTAAACATGAACGAGAATGGGATAACAGAATTCGAGATATTATGAGAATTTTCAGAAACTTCAATTTCTTGATTATTATCTTGAAATTTTTTATTTAATATTCCTATACTCAATTTTTATCTCACATCAATTTCTTTAATAATACCAATTTATTATCTCGACTATTTATAATGAAAGTCCCGACAAGTTTAGTGAAAATTTAATAAATTAATTTTTGAATCACAGAATTTTTTTATAACATCATTTCTGTTTTTAAGTAAAAATTTAATCTATTAGAAATTCTTGTTTTAAAATATTCTTATATTTAGAGTTATTAGTTTTTCTAGAATTTTCCTTTAGATAAGAATAAATATCAACTGGAAACTTTTCATTATAAATATTTAAAATTAAAATGATAAGATTTGATATATTATTGAAGCAAATTTTTGAATTTTTACTTTTAAATAAATCTGCTATGAGGTTTGAAAGTAAAATAAATTTCTTTCTTTGAAGATTTCTTTTATTAGATGGATTATATGGTTTGAGAAAGGTTTTCAAAAAACCTTCGACTTTCTTTTCAATTTTTTGTGATTTCAACTTGCATTCAGAAAATTAAAATAGTTTATGGATATTCTTAACAGAAATATAAAAAGAAGGTGTTTTTTCTCACTAAAAAATTGAAGAAAAGATTGTGCTTTATAAATCTCGAATGAAACAGCTTTAGATGATTGAAAATTCGTAGATAAGAATTTCTTGATATTCTTGATGTCTTTCTTTAAATGGGATTTTTTCATATCCATCATAAATGTATCTACAATTGGTATTATTAGGTATACTCGAAAAAGGAATAAATGCATCAGAAATATCTGGAATAATTGGTGATTCCATTGTTTTAAAAACCTCTTGAATTATTTTATAAATATCTTCAGAAGTCATGTAGGTTCATCTAAAAATGAAATTTTTTTACCTTTTTATTACTAATATTCTTCTCATAAATTCAAGATATTTAAGAAGTAAGAAAACCAAAAATGAAGTTTTTTAACCTTTTTATTATAAATATTTTATAATGATTTCATTAAACCTGATGTTCTTCTAAATCTAGTTTGTTTCCGATTAAAACAAGAGAAAATAAGAAATATGGTAAATAAATTTTTTAAACATAATTTCTATAAAATTTCTAAACAGAATTCAGGTTTATTAGAAAAATTTTGAATTTTTATAATAATAAATAATAACATATAATTTTAATTTACTTAAAGTATATTGAACTAATTCAATTTCTTCTAATCTTTAATAATTTAAGATTCTATACAATCTATAGTTTCAATTCTAAGAATTAGTTATTATTTATCTTAAAAATTCTGAAATTCTTGCCTTAAAATCATTTTAAAATCTGGATCCCTATCTTTAAAAGGCATTGCTTCTGTCCCCGAATAGATATCGATAGATTTATAGTTTTTAAAAAGTTTTGAAAAAGGAATAACGCAATCCGAAAGACCTAAAGAATTTTTTGAAATATTTTTTATAGAACTTTTTGTAATTTTATTATAAATTTCATCTATTTTTCCTGAACTAATCATTCACTTTTTAACCTTTGTTAATGATAATTTCATTTTTATATTTCAAGTTTAAACCAAGATTTTGTAATTCTTTATTATGTAAGAGAACTATTTTTTTAATTGTTCCCTGATTTACTTTTAGCATTTTCGCAACTTCTTCCACTGTAATCTCTTCAGCAGCTTCAAATAAATCCGGAAATTTTTCGATAGTAGATTTTTCATAATTCTCTAACTCTTTTTCAAGTTCCACACCTTTAATCTCAGCAATTATTTGTCTTCTTATGCCAGCCAAATCGATTTCCCAAATACTCATTATACGTTCAGAATTTTGTGAGATCCACTCTTTTACAATTGCAAATACCACAGCAGATTTATAATTTCCTTTAATTCCAATTAATTTATTTACTACTTTGAGATCTAGCTTATCAATATTAACGGTAACTCTTTCTTTAGGTAGATCCAATTCAATGTCTTTGTTTGAAGAATCGCTTAAAGGTGCCATTTTTAATGAATATATTTTTTGTCGCTAAGATACCATTATCAAAATTCATATTTAAATGTATGCATAATGCATTTGTTTTGCATCAGATCTGCATCACATTTAAATATAATAAATAACATATGAATAATATCGAAATATTACTTAGATATTTCTGACCTTTAAAATAAAGAATTGAAAGTGTGTGTCAAATGTTGGAACTTTATACACCTAATTATGAAGTATTAAATGCAAAAGATCGTATAACAATTGATTTATTAAAAGATGGTCAAAAATTTTTAGAACAGTTTGATATTAATCCAAATTATTTAATAGATACGGTGTCAGTTGTCTATAAATATTTAAGAAATAATAGAAAAATTCCTCACAATTTATTTAAATTTTTTATTGGAGCTTATTATATAATTTTGCGGCATCCATTTGCGTTTCCTGCTCATGAAACGAAAAAAATCTTTTGTCAAAAATTTAATCTTTCAATAAGTTCCTTAGACTACTGTGTTGAGAAAATTACAGAATCTCTTAATTATATTAAAATTTTGGATGACAAGAATTTTCCATATTTCATCGATCAAAAGCGAGATATATGTTTAAATGTTATAAAAAAAGTAGTAAAAGCAAAAGTAGAAAAAATTATGATGAATTTTTTACTTTACAATCAACCAGTTAATTCTCAGATTCTTACAGAGGAATTAGTGCATGATATTATCTTTGATCAAAAAGCTTTTCCTGAGGAACTTTTTAGACAATTATTTGAAATCGTATTTGATCTCGTGGAGAATGAATTAGATGACTATAAGAAATATGTGAAATTGCAGTCCAAATATTTCATATAGTGACCCTATATTAGCTATATCGTTTCTTCAATTTTATCTTTTTATTCGCTTAATTTCTTTCCAAGTTCTTTAGCCCATTCCTTAACTTTACCTGGATCAGTATAATCAAAATCTCCAATTTAATTTCTTCCGCCAAAAGCTTCTGTTGCTATAGGTTTGATGTGTGGATTTTTAATTAATTTTTTATTTATATATTTATCTATTGCCTCTTCATAACTCTCAAGGACTCCTGCTAACCCAGAAGATAAGAAAATAGCTACTTGTTTAGCTTCAAAGTCGTTTTTAAGAAATTTGTTAGCTCTTCTGTACCATCTTGCGATCCTAATTCCACTGCCGATAATTATGTTTTTATATTGATTGAGATCTGGATTCGAATTTTTTTTTAAATTAATTATGTCAACTTCAAATTCATATTGATCTCGCAAGATTTGAGTAATAATTTTCGCATTCTCTTCAGTTACTCCGGATTTTGAGGCATATACTACAAGAGTTTTATTGCTCTTCATAATAAATCAGTAATTTAATAATATAAAAAATTAATTAAATATATGGGAGTTCAATTTTGTGAATATTTGCTTAATTATGAAGTATTAAATTTTTCATTTATTTTTCATAGAGATTTAAACCATCCAAGATATTATTAACTTTAGAGAATAGGCCTAAAATTTGACTTAATTCTTTTTTTGACATAAAACTACGTCCAAAAATGTTTCTAAATGCAAAAAATACACTTTCTTTTTTATGAGATCTAATTTTTAACTTTTCTATAATATTTTTTACAAGTTCAAATACCATTAAACGATCTTTTTTATCAGCTAATAAAACTGGGTTTTTTCCTCTTCCAATGTTTAAAATGTTAATTTTTTTAAATAGTTCATATAAAATAATTCCACAAGCGTGAGATAAATTTAGAGTAGGATATTTAGTACCTGTAGGAATTCTTAGAATTATATCAGCATGGCTAATTTCTTCATTGGTTAACCCACGAGATTCTTTTCCAAATAAAAGAGCAATTTTTAAAGGATTGTTAGAAATAGGGATTGTTAAATCTTCTGGAAAAATTGCCAATCTTCTAATATTGCTAAATCTTTTTCCTTTAGCAGTCGTTGCGATAACGTAATCGAATTTTTTTATGAAATTATTGAACTCTATTAAATGGTTTTTCTGGTCATGTATTTCTATAATTTCAGCATTTAAAAGAACCTTTTTTCCGTGCATAGCAAATCTTTGAGTATGATAGCTCAAAATATTTTCTACACTTTCAATTGGATTGAAAATTACAAATTTCTTAAAATTAAAATTTTCCATAATACGAGCGATCGATCCAATATTCTCAGTATGCTCAGGTCGAACTAAAACAATTGTAAAAGATATATTGTTATACTGAGCTGCTTTATGAGTTTCTTGGAAGGAGAGATATTCCCTCTTGTTCTTTTTTCTATTCACTTTTAATTCAATTCCGACCAGTTATCATTACTTACGATTTATTGAAAAATTTTAATATAACATCTTTTTTTGTTTTGAATAGGTTATTAAAAGATATAAATATTGGAAACATCATTAAGTTGATATAGTATTAAAATTCTGATATAATAATATTAGCTTCTGTAAATTAATTTGAGGAATTGTATTGAATCTAATGACTGTATATAAAAAAATTGGAGAGTTTCTGGAATTTATTAACATTAGTAATGAGGATTTTACATTATTTGAATGGAAACCGATGAACTCGTTCAGAAGATTTGACTTAGATTTGAATATAATAAAACAAAATCCAATTAATGATATTTTCTTTCATCGAGATAAAGGAAATATGAAAATTGTTTATATACGAAAACATAACCTAATATATTCTTCAGGTGCAAGTCCCGAAGTCCAATTTCAATTATTGGAAGCTCTTTTGGAATATGTCGATTTAAAATTTAATGAAACTTATGATGTTGATGTAATATTATCATATGGGAATTTTACTTCTAGTATATTTAACGGATTTAAAGAAATTATTGAAAATATCATAAAGAACTTTGGAGAATTAGATTTAGTTAAAAGAATTCATGTAGAATGTAGAGTGTGCAATAAAGTTCTTCCTTTATTTGTAAAAAAAAGTTTCATTACTAATGCTGACTCTTATCCCGTCCCTATCGTATATACACATAAAGGGCATGCTATACTCTGCTTTATTGATCAGAATTTCCAACATCGCGGAATAGAGCTCGTGAACATAACAGGGTAATAGAGAGAATAAAAAATAAAAAACTCATTAATCCAGTCAATAAGTACACCTTTATCACCCCGTTTCTTTAAATCTACATTAAATGTTCGAACAAATATCTTATCCTCAGAACTTCTACTCTTTATTTTCGTTAAATTAAGATTAGTTCACCAATTGAAATCCAATAAGAAATAATTATAAAATCAATAATAATTTTTTAGTAATATGGAAGAAGATCAGAATTCCAATGAACAACTAATCTTTGAAGAAATTGTTAAGAAAACAAAAACAGGAATTACATTTCCAAAAAGCCTCAGAGAATTATTATTTGAAGAAGACGCCGACGTGTATTTTAGAATGATTGTTCCCAAAGAAAAAAATAAAATAATTTTGGAATTTTTGTCTGCTGAAGAAGTTAACCAACAATCAGAAAAACTAAAATCTAAAAAAAAACTCAAGCCTAAAGCTACTGGAGAAAAAAGAGAAAGTAAAATTCAAAAATCTAAAGGATTAAGTCCCGCTTGGGGGGAATATTTTGTGTACGACTTCGATTCTGCTGATAAAATTAAGCCAATTTTGGAGTCTGCTTTTAATAAATTCGCCGAAAAACCTCCCAATTTAAAAGATGCCATGGGGCGAGTTAAATATGCTTTAGTTTCTTTTCTCTCTGCAACAAAGACAGAAAATGCGAAATTATACTTTGCAGTTGAGAAATTCCTTATAGATATCATAGAAAAGTTTAATCAACCCAATTTACTTGACTGGATTTTCGAAAAAATAGTACCTCATATTGAAAGTAAATTTCTTTATGAACAAGCTCTGTTAGTGCTGGTTGAAGCAAGTTTAAAATATAAAAGATGGGAAAAGGCAGAATTATATATTTTTTACATCTTGAAAAACATAGACAGCTATTCTAAATCTGAAATGTATAATATCATGAACAGTTTTAAACAACTTGTAAAAAAGGTTAAATATGTCGAGAGATCAGATAAAATTGACATTTTGCTTAAAGAAAAGCTAATGGAGTATAGCGAATCCGCAGAGGATATAGATTATAAGATACAAATTATTGAATTTTTGGAAGATCTTGAGTATATTGAGCTTGCCTATGACCTTGCAAAAAAAATACAGCTGGGTTTACCTTCGGAGAGTATGAAAGTAGAAGGGATTCGAAAACTAGTAAAGCGGCTACATTCTAGCCCAATAACTGAAAATAAACCACAGTCGAGTATTGAATTTGATGAAGATATTGATAATGAGTAATTAGTTAACTTTTGAATACGCTTTAAAATCAATATAATTAAATATTATCGCTTTTCTTCTTTTTTTTGTTGATTTCTTTTAATCTATTTTCTATTCGGGTTGCTTCTTGTTCTAATATTTTTTGTTCTTTTTCTTCAAGAATCTTTTGTTTTAATTCTAATTCAACTTGAGATAATTCTGTCTCTTTTTTTAATAATTTTTCTTTAATTTTCAATGCTTTTTCTTTTTCAATTACTTCTTTTTCTTCAAGCTCCTTTTCTTTCTCATGTATTTCCAATTTTTTCTTTTTAATTTCTAAATCTTTTTTCTTTAATTCGATTTCTTTATCAAAAATTTTTGATTCTTCTTTTATTAGCTTTTTTGGTAACTTTTCTTTAGGAATCGTCTCAATATTTATAATAAGTTCTTCAGACATTTGACTTTCCTTTTCAAGCAATTCTTCCTTCAGTTTCAATACTTTTTCTTTTTTTTGAATAACTTTTTCTTCCAGCTCTTTTTCTTTCTCCTCTAACACTAGCTTTTTCTTTTTAATTTCCAATTGCTTCTTTTTTAATTCAATTTCTTTATCTTTTATTTCCAATTCTTCCTTTTCTAAATCTTCGTCTTTTTTCTCTCCAGAAGCTTCAAAAATTTCTTCAATTTTCTCGACAGTAACAATTGATTTCAAAATCAAATCAATATTTTTTTTTAACCCTTCATTTTCTGGAATATTTGTTAAAGCTTTAGCATATTCCGTTAAAATTTTTGTAACTGATATAGGTGATTTTTCTCCAATTATTTTCATTACTTGAATAGCTTTTTCAATAACAAAATCTTTTTCATCTGAGAGTCTTATTACTATTGATTTAATTAACGATTCATTATCAATTAGAGTCTTTCCTCCGGCCATATATAATAATAATTGTAAATCTGCTTCCCGAACATTAGGATCGTCGGATTTTAATAAATCTTCACTATATGGGAGAAATAAATCGCATTCATTTTCACAAATTGTCTTTAATAGTAATAAGAAAGTATATCGAAGTAGAGAATCTTTTTTTGAAAGATTTTCTAATAACGAAGGGATATCAATAATTAAATTTTCAATTAAGAATCTTAAAACAGTTCTTCCACCATGAAGTAAAAGAAGTGTTTCAATAATATTTTCTAATCGATCAATATAATCTACTTCTGTTGAATCACCAAGATAAAGTGCAATTATTTTGACGGCATCATCAATTCTTCCATCCTTCACAAAATCTTTAATTGTCTTAATTTCTGTTGGATTTTTTTCAATATCATTCATTTAATTCACAAAATTCTTTAAATTATTATTAATCTAACCAAAGTATATAAAAATCATTATAAATTCGTGTTATAATATTTAATATTAATCTTAGCTCTCTGAATCTTAGTGGCTGACGAATTCCTTTTCCAAAATAGTTTTTGGATTGATTATTTATAAGCAATATTATATTTAAATTTTGATTTGGATCCATGTGTAAATGTACTTCCTCACAATATTGGGTTAAAACATCTATATCTTCCCCAAATAAATTCCAAAAATATTTATCTGCTTTAGAATCTATTGGAATTGACGGATCTTCTCTTATATTTGATAAAACATCATAAGGTATCTTTATTCCAATCTCAACTAACTTTGAGGGATTAAAATTAAATTTTCCTTCAGGGAAATACAAACTAGAATATAATTGACATATACCAGCTAAGAGTTCAAGGCTGGGAATGTTCTCACGATTAGCATTGCAGAGGACATACTTTTCATTTATATAAATTATATGGATCCTTTCGTCAAATTTAAAAATTAGATAATCATCAGTAAAAAGATATTTAAAATTTTCATTACGATTATTAATTCGATCATCCAAGATATCAAAAGTTTCTTTCCATTTTTTAAATGAAATAAATTTATTTAATTTGCGATAATCTCCATGGAAATAGATATCTAAAAAATCTACTAAAAATAAGAAAGAATCAAAAGGCTTATAAACTACTGTCTTATTTCTATATTCTCTTTCTATGACTCCTTTCTGAACACTATAACAAAATTTAGGTAAATCTTCCAATGTAAGGTTGTTTTTTATTCGAAGTTTAAGCAAGAATCTCCTAGAACATTTAGGTTGTAAAGTGCAGGCTATTCTATCAATCTGACATTCATCGAAACATAATTCATGTATTCGTTGAGTTAAAAAAGTTAATACCTCAGATGTAAACTTTGGCTCAGATTCATCGTTTAAGAAATTCTTAATGTGCTCTGGTTTTAGGGGCATTTTAATAAATTGCTTAATATGAGATTTTATAACCTACCTTATAAAGTCAATAAACATTAAAGTCTAATATTCTTTATTATTTTCTTATTTTATTCATATAAAAACTTTTAAATTCGTACATGATGAATTCTAAAGAATTATTAATAACGGTTTCTTCTTTCTTTATAAAAATAAACAATTCCCACAAAATCAATTAGGTTTAATAGAAAATGTTGAGACAAATTCATATTTTCTTGAAATCAGAACTGCTCTTTGTTAAAGACTATGCAATGGCTCTTGGAAATGAAGAATTAAATAATGTTAAAAAAATGATTCAAAGATTTATTGATAGGCCTGTTGCTGGAAAGACTTTTACTAATCATACTTCAAAATTTCAAATTTTTCATAGATCCTCTGGTTATTTATATTTTGTAATTGTTACCGATTTGAGCGATTCACTTCAATATATTGAGAATATTATGGTAAAGGCAATTGAAAAGTTTAATGAACTATTTCCAAATCCTAAGGATTTAAAAGAAGTAAGTTCTTCAGAATCTGAATTTTCAAGTTTCTTAGATAAACTTCAAAAAGATCTACACACCAAAATAGCAATTATTGGACCTGCTTATGCTGGGAAAACAACACTTTATAACTTATTAAAAAGTGGTGAAGAAAACGAAAAGATACAAATAGAATTTGCGAAAACATCAAATTTTGAAATTGATGGTATTAGTTTTGATCTCTGGGACTTTGTGTTAAAAAATAACTTCTCTCCTTTATGGTCAAAATTTATTGTTGGTTCTGATGTAGTTATACTACTGTTTAATTTAGCTAATTATCATTTGAAAATTATTACCCACTTTTTAAATCTTCAAAAATTAGAAGGAAAAAACTCTAAATTATTAGTAGTTGGAAATAAGAGAGATTTAGTAGAAGATAGTGAGATTAAGAGGATTAAAAATGAATTAAATATTGCAGAATTTAAGGAAATTTCATTAAATTCTCCTGATGCAAAGGCTAAAATGCTTCAATATGTGATGGAAATTTTGGGATTAAAGAAAAAGTTTCCTAGCAATTTTGGAATAATGGTAAAAAAGGCAGACATTCTAATCCAAGAAGGCAAAAGAATTCAAGCTTTAGCTAAATATAAAGAATTGCTCAGCATTAGCAAATCCTATCAAAATATTATTTACACAAAAGCATTAGAACAAAAAATCTCTGATCTCAATAAAAAAATTAAAGAATACCTTGAGATGAAAAAAGAATTAGAGAGTAAAAAAGGCTTTACTGTAGATAAGTCTGTCATATTTACAAGAAAAATTACAGTAAAATCCCTTCCTAGTGCAAGTTCGGCAGATCAAAAAATTTCAATACAGAAAGTTTCTTCTACTCCTCAAAAACCTATGGAAAAGATGACTAATTTTCAGAAGATGGATAAAAAGAAAGAAATTAAACCTCTCAAAATATCTATAAGGCCACCTATACGAAAAATAAAACCTTCAATTCCTAAAGTTGATGTACATAATTCACTAACAACCAAGCCTGTTGGTGCAAAAAATCTTAAGCCACAAATGCCAATGAAGCTTTTTGCTCCAAAGGATGAGAGTGAAGAAATTTATAAACCTAAAGTTATTAATTTTATTAAAGAATTACAAAGGCTAATAACTGATGGAGGAAGCTCGTTAAGTATACGATTATGTGAGCGATTAATCGCAGACCTCAAAAATTCTTTAAAAAGACCTATATCTTTAAATGACCTTAAATTGGCAGCTAATTTTTTTGTTAAACAGGAACAATTAGAATAAACTTCTGATTATTTATAAAAACTAATAATAGAAATTTGACTAACAGTTGAAACAATATTCTTATTTTTCTAGAATAAGTATCTAAAAAAATAAAGTTTTTTTGTATATCTTTACTAATTTCTTTTAAAATTCTTATAAAAAACGGTTTTTTAAAATGAATGCTATAGAAGAACTTAAGAAATATTTTGTTGAAATATTGAGACTAAACTATATACAAGCGGTACTAGGTTGGGATGAACAGGTAAATATGCAAAATTATAAGTCACTTGAAGGAAGATCTAAACAAGTATCCCTAATTGAAAAACTGATTCACCGTAGAATAACTTCAGAAAAGGTTGGTAAACTAATAAAGGAAGCAGAAAAACAATCTAATCTTAATGAAATTGAAAAAGCTATGCTGCGAGAGATCACCAGAGAACATAATCTAGCAACAAAATTACCTGAAGAGTTAGTAGTAGAAATTGCAGAGACTAGTGTATTAGCATCAAAAGATTGGAGAGAAGCGAGAGCTAAGAGTGACTTTTCACTTTTCTCAGAAATCTTAGAAAAAACAATTGAATTGCAGAAGGAAAGAGCAGAAAAACTTGCTACTCACCCAGATCTTTATTCTACATTAATAGACTTATATGAACCTGGTGCCACACATGATTGGATTGTTAAAATTTTTAACCCAATCAAACCAAAATTAGTCACTTTCGTTAAGAAATTAACATCTGCTCCAGATAAACCTGACGATTCTATATTAAAGAAACAGTATGATCAAGATAAACAATATGAATTAAGTCGTGAAATTCTTAAAAAATTTAATTTTGATTTCGGGCGTGGACGTCAGGACAAGGTAACCCACCCATTTACAACTACACTTGCTGCATTGGACACGAGAATAACTACGAGAACAACGGAACCTTTTCCAGATTGTATTACCAGTACAATACATGAGTGTGGTCACGCTCTCTACGAAATGGGTGTTAAGAAAGAACTTTATGACACGACTTTAGGCTCTGGCACCTCAATGGGAATACATGAGTCTCAATCTCGTATGTTGGAAAATTTTGTAGGGCGTAGTAAAGAATTTTGGATTTATTGGTATCCAATTTTTCAAAAGTATTTTCCTGAAAATTTAAAAGATTACCCACTTGATGATTTTCATAGATCAGTCAATTGTGTACATCCCTCATTTATTAGAGTAAATGCAGATGAGGTAACTTATGGTTTACATATTATTTTGAGATTTGAAATTGAAAAAGATCTGCTTGAAGGTAAAATTAATGTAAAGGAATTACCGGAGATATGGAATTCTAATTTTGAAAAATTATTCGGAATCACACCACCCAATGATGCTCAAGGTGTTCTTCAAGATGTACATTGGTCAGGAGGCATAATTGGTTATTTTCCCACCTATTTCTTAGGAAATCTTTATGCAGCACAGATTTATAATGACGTTCTAAGAAAAGTTCCCTCCTTACCTGATGATTATGAAAAAGGAGAATTCTCCAACCTTTTGAATTATTTAAAAGAAAATATTCATCAATATGGAAAAATATACCGAGCCCCTGATTTAATTAAGAGAGTAACAGGAGAAAATTTAAACCCCAACTACTTTATTGAATATTTAGAGAAAAAATTTTATCCGATTTATGGAATTTAGATTTTTTTAAATTAATTAATCTTTTTTTTCAAGTTAAACTTCTCTCTCATTTGGTACTAAGTTGAGAAAATATTCAACAACTTCTTCTTCTAAAATGACATTATTTAGTTTATTAATATGTACAATCCCAGTTGGACAAGTTATATTAATTTCAGTAAGATAATCCCCAATAACGTCTAATCCTACAAAATGAAGCCCATTTTTTAGAAGAAAATTTGAAATACGTTGAACCATAACATTTTCGCGCTCCGAAATATTTGTTTTCCGTGGAATTCCGCCTTGGCCTAAGTTGGCTAAATAATTATTTTCCTTAGGTTCACGTAAAACAGCTCCGATAATTTTTCCTCCTAATACTAAAATTCGTTTATCTCCAATTCTTATCTCTGGAACAAACTCTTGAATCATTACAGGTTTAGTATAATTTTCTGTATAATTTTTTAGAATTTCCTCAGAATTTTTATCATCTTTAGTAATCCAAACAACTGAACGCCCTTGGTAAGAAGCTAATGATTTAAGGATAAAACCGTCTTTATGATTCTTTAAAAAAGATTCAAATTGAGATTTCTCTGAGGTTACTACAGTTTTGGGAATAAATTCTAAAAATGGAAGAATAATTAATTTTTCATTAAAATCCCGTAATGCTTGAGGTGAATTAACAACTAATGTTTTAGCTAAGGAAAGTAATTCTGTACAATAATGGAATATCATATCATAGGGGGGATCCTTTCTCATGAATATTATATCAAATAAATCTAATTTTGATATCTTATTGGAACCAAATTTATAATCTTCAGCAGTAAAGGAAAATGATTTCGAGACGCATTTAATTCCTTCCTTAAAGAAAATGTCTTGAATACAGCAGAAAAATACCTCTATTCCCTGACGGTACGCTTCTTTCATTATTGCATATGTTGAATCGGTTTTATAATTTAGACTTTCAATTGGATCAATAACAAATAGCCACTTCATGATAATCATTAATTAACAAGATTTTGCTTATGCTCATAAGCAATAGCTAAATCTGCTATTTTGGTGAGCAATGAATATAAAGAAAATTCACCATTTTTCAAGATAATGGGTCGCGTTTGCTTATTTTCAACAATTTTCTTAAATACCATCCCCCTTGTATTCAGATTTTTGTTTCTTGTTTGTAATGTGTTAACTCGCATAAATCCTCCAACTGCTTCTCCACCGACATTGTAAATTACAGGTTCAGAAGGAATATTATGCTCTAAATAATTGGTATAAATTCCTTCTTGAATTAATACGCTATTGATTCGAGATCTCCCTTTTCCATAAATCATCTTCTTTCGATTTTTTGAATTGAGATTCTTAATCTCTTCTCCTGAAGAAACACTAACAATTCCTAGCCCATAAGTACCTGAATTGTTTTTAACAAAAACAAACGGGTCGTCATGGATATTATATTCTTCATATTTTAGAATTATTCTATTTATGACTAAATCAACAGCATCTGCAACTACTTCTAGTGAATTTTTTTCTTTAAAATTAATATTATCGACACTGGTATAATGTGCCCCTAAAAGCCAAGGATCAAATGAAGTTAATAAGGCTAATTTGGTGATTAATTTATTAAAATATTGAAAGTGGGTACTTTTCCTCCTATTATACCAACCTAAAAATATCGAAGGTAAAACAGGTTGACTGATATTTTCTAAAATTTCTAAAATTTTAGGACGTGCCACTGAAAGATCATTATTTAATATTATTATCCCATCATTAAATGATTCTGTGCACGCTCTGCCATTATGTCTAAAGATTTTTTCAAATTTAATTGATTTTACAGTATTTTCTAAAGCTGAAAAAGGAAACGAATTATTTTCTTCTTCAATATAACCTATATTGGTATTAAATCCGGCTGAATTTAAAATTTGTAATAAAGTTCTAATATGTTCAAAATAATATACGTTTCTTGTATGATTTTCTGGAATAATTAGGATATTTCTATTTGGAGAAATTGAAGATAAATATTTTAAGAATTTTGTAGCTGCAAATTGCCGAGAATCTAAATCAAGATTATTAAAACCTGAAGGAAACACATTGGAATCAACGATCGAAGCTTTATATCCACTATCTCTCACATCAAAGGAAGAAAATATAGGGAGAGGAATATTTGTTTCTTCTAAAGTTTTCACTTCACTCTTATACCAAGAAGTAATTTTATCTTCTTGTGGTTTTAAACAATTATAAAGATGTTCTAACATTTTTTATCTAAATCATTAGCTAGTTTATAAGTAAATGATGAATTTCGTTTTAATTTTGAGATTTTAAATAATAATTCTAAAGGAGTATTATATAAAATTTCTTCAATTACATATTTAAAAAATTGTAATCCCAACCCACTAATGGAATAATCTCTATGAGAATTCAAGAATATTAACTCTTTAATGAAAATTTTCCTTTTTAAACTTAATCTTTTAAAGGATTGTGAACTCTTGTAGTATAAACAAAAAAGGGGAGAGTTACTGACAATACTTTAGTTCTTTAGAACATTATTATTTCTATTAAGAACAATTTCAATTTCATTAGTTAAATTTATATAAATCACTCTTTGTAAAACCTAAACTTTTTTGTATGGAATTACATAGCATTCCTCAATATTAATAAAGTTAAACTGTTTGATTTAACCAGCGTTAAATATTTCGACCAAAAAGGAAAAATAATTAAATTTCAGATTATAGATTGATTCAACATTAAAATTTTTTTATTTATTTAAATGAATTTCTAAAAATGCTATTACAAGTAAAAAAATTCTCTGCAAAACTTTTATTGCCTTTAGCTAAAAAATTAAAGAGAATTCCTGCGAATTACATAACTTTTTTTGGTTTACTCTCTGCTATAGTGGTTTTTTTTGGATTTTTATTAAATTGGCTTCTGATAATCATAATATTCTTATTTATAACTGAATTTTTTGATCAATTAGATGGCGTAGTTGCTCGACTCCAAGGACCAACTAAATTAGGGGCATTTTTAGATTCTACATTAGATAGAATCGGAGATTTTTTTTTATTTGTTGGAGTTATCCTTAGTGGTTATACAACAATCGAAATAGGTCTTATCGTGCTTGTTGGAGCATTTCTTACATCATATACACGTGCCAAGATTGAAGCACTTGGAATTGATAATTTATATGGTGTGGGAATATTAGAACGAACTGATCGTGTACCTATTTTATTTATTGGAGCTATTCTGCAGGTGTGGTTTCCTACTGCAATTTGGTGGACTATGATCTTTCTTGCAATTGGTACAATAATTACTGCTCTTCAACGGATTATTTTTGCCTTTCGTAATTTTTCAGATGCTACAGAGAAAAATGATAATGAAAATAGTGGAAGAATTGCTACCGATTAAACATGAGTAGATTAGCATTTTCTCTTTATCAATTTAATCGAGGAGGAGGAACATAAACCTTTCTCATTCCTTCTAGTAATGATATAGCATTTTCTTCACAAAAATGAGCACATACTCCGCAACCGATGCACCATTCAGCATTTCTTTCTGCCTTGTCATCATCATTCAGCTCTATCGCGTGAATGGGGCACTTTTCTACGCATTTTTGGCACCCAGTACATCTTTCTATATCAATATTAGCAAGATAATTAGTTGTATTTGTTAGTGGTAAAACACCTTCTCTCCACATTTCAAATGTTGCACAACAATCTTCACAGCAATTACAAATACTCGTTTCAGCTTTAGTAATATCTTCATGCGGATGAAATGCCTTATGAACTAATCCTGCTTCTTCTGATTTTTTTAACAAATCTAAAGCTTCTTCTCTTGAGATTAATCTCGCAAAGCCCTGTTCACTTGTATATCGAGCACTCTTTCCGAAAGTAAAACAATTTTCTCTCATATCTGTTTGCTTACATGGTTTTCCTAATAAATCTTTGTGATGCCTACAAAAACAGTACCCAACAGCGATATCTTTAAATTTATTTATGAGTTTTTCTATATCTTGTGTAAGGACTATTGTTTCACTTGGAATATCTATTTTTTTATTAATAGAGATCTGGATTTCGTTTCCAGATACATTTTTTACTAATATAGGAAGGGTTCTATCAATTGGAGGGAAATTTCGGAACACCGGTTCTAAAGCATCGTATTTAGATTGGACAATTATTTTTGTTTCATCGAATAATTTCTTGAAGAGATCAGCAATCCTTTTATTTTCATCAGAATATTCGAGTTTAGACATGAAAATATATTCAAAAGGTCCAACCATAATTAGAGGGAGTAATCTGTATACCATTATTCCCTTGGAACTTGGCTGATTGAAGATTACACCTTTTTTGGCGAGAGATTTAATTTTATGTAAGATTTTCTCCTCCGGCAATTTACTACTTTTCTTTAATTGCTCCAGAGTTTGTGATTTTTTTCGCTTGAATGCCATTATGAACTCTATTTCATCCTCATCTATCAAATATTTTAAAATTTCTATTAAAGTCTCATTTACTGGAAGAGGGAGTCTTCCAGCCATGACAACTACACGTGCTGCTCTTCTATATTTTTCTTCCGACATTTCTTATCATTTTTTTAATTTTTTTTGTTAGTAATACTTAATCTTTGAATATTTAATTCTATTTCGAAGGTATTGAATATCATGATACTAAAACAACACTATTAAATCTAATTACTACTCAGAATAATAATCATTGGTTAATAATTAACATTAAAATTATTTGACAATCTAATTAAAATTAACGAATAAAATTAATATCTTATTTTGTTGATAGATTATGGTAAATTGTTTAGTTATTGGTCATGGAGCAAGAGAACACGTTATTGGTGAAGCCATTGTTAATAGTGGAGCAAATTTATTTGCTTATATGAGTTTTAAAAATGCTGGTCTAGAGGATTTGAGTCAGGACATTAAAATTCACTCCGAAACGGATTTCAAAGAAATTATTGATTTTTGTTCTGAAATGAATATCGATTTTGCTGTAATTGGACCTGAAGCTCTTTTAGTTGTAGGAATTGTTAATGCTTTAGAGAGAGCTGAAATTCCTTGTGTTGGACCTAAAATTGAAGCTGCTCAATTGGAAGGCTCCAAAGTTTTTACTCGAAGTTTACTTGAGAAATACAAGATCCGCTCAAACATCCAAAGTAAAATGTTTGATTCTATGGATGGACTAGACAAATATATCAAGAGTATGGGAGAAGAAAATATAGTTGTAAAACCTGATGGCCTTACAGGAGGAAAGGGTGTAAAAGTTTATGGTGATCATCTATTTTTAAAACAAGAGATCCTTGATTATTGTCAAGAGCTAATAGATCAAAAAAGCCGATTTATCATCGAAGAAAAATGTGATGGAGAAGAATTCACATTACAGACGTTTGTAGATGGCAAAAATGTTATTGGAACTCCTTTAGTTCAGGATCATAAAAGAGCTTATGTAGATGATAAAGGACCAAATACAGGTGGAATGGGATCCTACTCTATGGAAGATCATCTTATGCCTTTTATTTCTCAATCAGATGTTGATAATGCATTAGTGGATATGAAGAAAACAGTAGCTGCAGTTAAATCTGAAACAGGTGTTGAGTATAAGGGATTTTTATATGGACAATTTATGAAAACAGCTAAAGGATTAAAATTAATTGAATTCAATGTTCGATTTGGTGATCCAGAAGCGATGAACGTTTTACCATTACTTAAAACTAATTTCCTTGACATCTGTAATGCGATTATGGATGGAACTCTTAATAAACTAAATATTGAGTTTGAAAAAAAAGCTACTGTTTGCAAGTACCTTGCTCCAGAAGGATATCCTGTTTCACCAAAAAAAGATGAATTAGTAAAAGTTAATAAAGAAAAACTAAGTGAGATTGGTGCTAAATTCTATTATGCCTCCGTTTATAGAGAAGGTAATGCAATTTATACAACAACATCAAGAGCAATGGGAATATTAGGAATCGCAGATTCGCTTGAAGAAGCAGAAAAAATCGCAGAAAAGGGTGTTGGTTGTATTGAAGGTAAATTAT
>SDBS01001220.1_pt1 | contig 26263 bp, 21 predicted proteins | sample 2277091 | NCBI WGS metagenome assembly SDBS01 (sample SAMN10404972, study PRJNA504765) | marine sediment metagenome | isolation source: marine sediment core GS10_PC15, 163 cmbsf | place: Arctic Ocean: Southern Knipovich Ridge | collected 2010
CGGTACCGGTCCCGGCGTGCGTCTGGTGCCCAAACCCTGCATCCCCAGGTGATGGGCATGCTACGCCACCCGGCGCTCAATATGCCCCAGCCAGATGACCGCGCAGGTCTTTTCTGATGGCCTCGACACCGGCCGCAACTCCCAGATATGCGCTTGCTGTCGCCGATATAAACCCAACAAGTCCCAATGACAGGCTAGCATCATGGTCAGGACATAGTTGGACACTAGCTCTGCGCCCATGCCCTTGGTTGTGGAGATAATAAGCCCGGGATGCTGACGCAAGAAAAGTAAAATTTGATCGATGCCGACGCTTGTGGTCTGGATCCAGCGCAGGCTACTCAGGCGGTCGAGGATCTCATCCGGGCATTTCCAGGTCAGCAAAACTTCCACTGAGGCAAGGTCTTCCTGCAAAAGTGAGGACCCAGTCAAATCTATAATGTGAAATTGGCGCGCGAGGCTTTCAACAAACTGGCGACAGTGTTGATGGTAGATCAACATACGCAAGGCAGGTTTATCCTGCCGTTGAATTTCGATAAGTCTGTAGTTGTCTTCCAAAGATTGTGTGGTCATGGGTCTCCATCTGTGGCCTGAGGCGCATTCTACCGCGCATTCAGGCGTCAATTGCGATCACGGCAAACAGCGCGCTATTGGAATAGTTCAGAGTGAACGGGCGGTCGGTGATACGACCGCCCGTCCTGCCCTTCCGTCGCTGACGCGCGATCCTCAAGGAAGTTCTTCTGTACAGGTTTGGTCTCCGAAGAACGGCGACCAGTATTATCCGATCATTTCCTTGAGACGGTTCCCCAGTTGATGCCCGGCCAGCGTACCAAAATTGGCCGCCACCAGCACGCCGACTGCAAGCAACACCAGGAAGGACTGGAAAGTCCAATCCATAAAGAACACATAAACGATAGCGAAGTAGGTCGCTGTCATGTGTCCTGCCTGATAAACCATGTTACCGATCAACGAGCTGGTTAGATCTGCACCGTAGCGTTTCATGAAGTAAAAAAGCGCCTCGGCGATTAAGGGGATTGGAATGTACATCGCTAAGTAGAGTGGCGACTCTCCTTGAAAGAAAAAGTTGATCCCCTGCCAGGTGATCGTCCAAAGCAGGACCGTGCCCTGCTTGGGAACCAGGACCAACAGGGTTGACATGGTGAATGCTATAAAGAACGGGAACACCACCTGGTTCAAGGGAAATGCGACATAGAGCGCCTTATACGCGTAATAGAACACCGTTCGCACCAGCACGGCAAATATCGCGATTGTGATGAGGTCAACAGCTGTGAATTTTTGAAATATGCCTCTTCGAGATTGTGATGCAGCCTCAGCCATCAGAAATCCTCCTCTAAGTGTGTCGGGGTGCTATGCCCGGCTAGGTCTATTGCCCCCTCCGAAATCGACTGTTTTATTCGAGCATATCATGTCAATAAACACCTCCTACAATCATTGAGCAATCAAGTTAAACCAGAGGATGGTTCCGCTCTGCTTGATCGAAGAGCCAATGGAATTCTCGCATGGTCGTCAACATACGCGGGAGCATGTCGGGCACGAGCGGGTATGAAAACTGGCATATTGTCGGGGGCAACAAATGCATCGCTCGCAGGGTCTTATAGTTATCGTAGAAAACCTGTTCGACGGGGCCATCGCAGATGACGCGCCCTTCCGCCATCACAATCACACGATCGGCGTATTCAAACACTAAGTCCATGTCATGTGTGATCATGACCACTGTGGCCCGTTTTCGTTCAATCCAGTCGCGCATGAGTTGCAAAAGATTGTCGAGGTTCTTGCGATCCTGCCCGGTGGTCGGTTCATCCAGCAGGATGACATCTGGATCAACGACCAGCACAGTGGCAAGCGCCAGGCGCTGGCGCTCACCGCGACTCAACGAGAAAGGGTGCCGCTCGCGCAGATGCTCGAGCGCCAACAATGCCAGCACTTCGTTCACTCTTTGGCGGATCTTGTCTTCAGACGCCTTGCGGAGCTTCATCCCAAAAGCAATCTCAGATTCGACGGAAAAATTGAATAATTGTGAATCTGGATTCTGGAAGAGATAACCCACCCGGGTGCTGAGATCTTCAATCGCCGTCTTGGTTGGATCCATACCCAGCAAGCTGATTTTGCCCTGGTCGGGTTTCATCAAGCCCATTATCAAACGCGCAAGCGTGCTTTTTCCGGATCCATTCTGTCCAACGAGTGCCACAAACTCGCCGGGTTGGATGGACAAGTTGATCTCATCCACAGCATCGGTCAGGCCATCGTAGCTAAAAGACAAATTCGAAATTAAAACCGCCGGTGGGGCGGATATGTTCGATGGAGACATGCGTCCGACGCATTCGGACAAGTCGATATTTTCCGGAAAAGCTCGGACCCATTCATCGAAGTTGCGCGCGATGTCTTGTTTGCGTAGTGAAATCGCCTCCCCCGACCCGCGCTCACGCACCAAATGGCGTGCGATCTCAATGTGGGCAGGAATTCGTAAACCCAGCGTCACCAACTCGTCAAAACGCTCGTTTAACAAAATCGTCGGTGGGCCATCCATGACCACCTGGCCATGGTCCATTACGACCAGGCGATCGGCGACCTCCAGCAATTCATCGAGATCGTGCTCTATGACTAGGATACTCAGCCCGAGATGATCCCGCAATTCGAGCAACGCAGCTATCACCTCCTGCGCAGCGACGGGATCCAGATCGGTCGTAGGCTCATCCAATACCAACAAATCGGGGTATAGGGCCAGACTGCTGCCGATGGCCACCCGTTGCTTTTGTCCCCCAGAACACTCGAATTTCAGCATATCCATAACCGAGGCAAGGCCAACCCAGCGCACGACCTCATCCACACGGGCGATGATTTCCTCATGGCTGAGCCCCAGGTTCTCCGGACCGAAGGCCAACTCATCGCGCACGTTGAGTGAGACGATTTGATCTTCGGGGTTTTGATGCACCATTCCCACGTGGGTGGAAAGGATGTACACAGGTGTGTCTTCGACAAGGTTTCCCGCAACCCACACTTCTCCGCTCAATATATCCCCCAGCGAGAGGTGCGGTACAATCCCATTTAGGTGCCGGCAGAGGGTGGATTTCCCAGAGCCGGACGCGCCGGTGAGTATGACAAACTCACCGCGCTCAATCTTTAAGTCCACGTTTTGCAAAGCCGGTTGTTCGGTGTTGGGGTAGATAAAGGAAAGGTCGCGGACTTCCAGCAACGACGGATGGGACGAATTTTCAGCTTGCGTTTCAACATCCCTGCTATGATCTTCAATCGTGGTCATATCACTAAGGTCCCCCACCCCAGACCAAGGACAAAACGCAAATACAGCGTACCTAGCAGTAATAAGCTGATCCAGACCAGCAACAGATAATCGTTGCGGCCCATCTTCCATACTCTTAATGCGCCTTTCCATTGGCGCGCCCCGAAACCACGCCCCTCGATGGCGACGCCCATCGCCCTGCTTTTGCGCAACATGATGACCAGCAATGGAAAACTAGTGCTCATCAGGGCCTTAAAATTATTGACCACACCGCGGGTCGACACACCCCGGACCCGCTGCGCCTGTCGGATGTTGCTGAACTCTTCAAGCGTGATAGGGAAAAGTCGCAAGGCGGTGACCAGCAAAAACGAAACTTCTCGCGGTGCCTTCCATTTGTGGATCGCCCGCGCAAAATCAGCCGGATCTGTGGTCGCAAACACCAGCAAGGACGTGGAGATGGGGATCGCCATGCGAAAGATGTGGACCAACCCATCACCCAACGCCACCGGGTAAATGATCAAAGGTCCCAGATGGACCCCGCCTTGTTCAACCACCCCCACTCCATAGGTTGCTATGGAACTCGATGTGCTGAAGACAAAGAGAAAAAGACCGACAAATGTCAGCACCAAACCAAAAATCACCGGCAGCAATGGTCGCAAGTCGACGCGGGCGGTGATCCAAATCGGGATGGTGGTTAGCAGGGCCAGGAAAAGAAAGCGGGGATCCAAGAATAAAAGGTCGACCGTGATGAAGCCTAGCAAGAAAATCACTTTGACGCGTGGATCAAGTCTGTGAAACCAGGTATCTCCTCGGACGTTCGCGAGAAAGTAGAGCGCCTGCTTCCTCTTCTTGGCCATCTTCCCTCATCTCCTCTCAGCCCCTGGCTGATAAAAAACGTTTCAGTCGGATCGATTACCATTGGAGTGTCATCAGATCAAATACGAACTGTCTGCGTGCTCAAACTCCTGTTACCGATGTGGTTGATCATTTCAAGCTACAGTCAGTTTCTTCCCTGTGCGATGTCTAACAAGAGGGTTGGTTTCTTTTTCCTGATCCAACAACGCAAGCGCGGTGCGATAATCGGTTACCAATATATTGATAAAGCCGCCGCGCAATCCACCCAGGATGGCGTCGGCTTTGTGGATTCCGGCCGCCACACCAATCCGCAGCGGCGTGGCCATAAGATCTTCCAACGGGATCCCGATCACCCGTCCCTCCAGCTCGCTAATCACCAAACGCCCATGGATGTCAAACGTGAAGTGCAGAATATCTCCTACTGCGCCTCTGTCGACGAGATCCTGCAGGGTCTTCGGGGCAATAATGCCCTTTTCGACCAGGCGAGAGCGAGGATTGTGGGCGAGCGCACCGATGCCGACAACCGCGATGCTCAGGCTCTTATAATGCAAGTAGGTAGCCTGAATGTGGCTGTCACTAATTAGCGCAGCTTTGATTTCAATGTTGTCCACCAGGGCTGGCGCATAAAGGAAATGTGGCTCCGTACGCAGTTTATTCGCTAACTGACGGGTGAGCGCGTCGCAACTGGTGCCGTTCGCGCTCTCCGGGCCGCCGCCAATCAATTGCACCACGGTCACACCCTGACGGGCGCGAATATGCAACGAAGCCACCATTTCTTGGATGGTGGTGCCCAGCGAAACACCCAACACATCGCCTGCGCCGAGAAGCATAATAAGAAAACGCCCGGCAGCGATAGCCACCTGGCGTTTGAGTTCTTCTTCCTCAAGGTCGCCTTCATCAACAATCAAAGCGCTTCGCAATTCAAACACGACCTCCAATTCATCCGCCAGCGCTTGATGATACGACCCAGGCTCGTGAATTTGAACGGCGATGATACCGTCTTCCATTCCCTGTTTGAGTAGACGACTTACCTTGAAGCGCGAAAGCCCCAGCTTCTCGCCGATCTCGATTTGAGAGAGCTGGCGATGGTAATACATATGACCGATCTTGGCGATCATTCGTGGGTCACTAATGAGCGAACTCCCTATGAATTGCACATATCAGCATATAGCGCTCATATGTGAGTATATTGTATAATGTAGAAAGTGCAAGTCTTAAAGCGCTCGCAGCACAATTCGAAGGGCCTGGAAGAGGTTTTTGAAATCCTTTCCCTTTTGGCAGCCAGATGCTCCCGACCTGCGGCGGGAAAACACATCAAATCTGAAATCTGGAGGTGAGTACTGTGTCCTGGCGCATCGATTTATACGATACAGCCACCACCCCAACCTCTGCGATGCGGGAGGCGATGGCTCGCGCTGAAGTGGGTGACGATGTATCTGGCGAAGACCCAACAGTCAATCGCTTGGAAGAGGAGTCTGCGGCTTTACTGGGCAAAGCTGCAGCGCTGTTTACTCCTAGCGGCACGATGGGGAATCTGATCGGATTGATGGTCAATGCCAGACCCGGGGAGGAAGTGCTCCTCGAAGCCGAGAGCCACATCATGTATTACGAATCGGGAGGCATCGCGAGGGTGGCGGGTTTGATGCCCCACCCAATACCCAGTGCACGCGGGATCTTAGATCCCGAATTTGTGCGCGCGGCGCTGCGCGATTCCCATAACCCTCACTATCCCACAACCAGCCTTTTATGCGTTGAAAACACCCACAACCGCAGCGGCGGTACCGTCACCGATGTGAAGGTAATGGAGAAACTGCGCGCATTGTGCGACGAAAATAATCTGCGGTTGCATCTGGATGGGTCTCGTATTTTCAACGCTGCAGTGGCGCTTAACACATCCGCTGCTGATCTTTCGAAACACGCGGATACGGTTATGTTTTGCCTGAGCAAAGGGTTGGGGGCGCCGGTCGGTTCAATTTTGGCCGGAGAAAAAGATGTTATAAAGTACGCCCGCAGGACGAGGAAACTGTTGGGTGGTGGGATGCGTCAAGCCGGCGTGATCGCTGCCGCTGGATTGGTCGCTCTGGACAACATCTCTGAGCGTATGGAACGCGATAACGCGCTTGCACGCCAGTTGGCCCAGAAGCTCTCGCAAATCCCGGGCATCCTAATCGACATGGCCCAGGTGCAAACCAATATGGTGATGGTCGACACCGAACCTTGCAGGTTGCCGAGCCATGAACTTAGCGCCCAGCTCAGGACACGCGGCATCAAGGTCTCAAACCGGCCGCCTTATAAGGTTCGAATGGTGACCCATCGTCATATTGATGAGGTCCAAGTGGATGCGACAGTTGAAGCGGTCGCAGAGATCATAGAACAATGGCAGCCTGATTCTGTGACAGTTGCCAGATGACACAAGACTCACTGCCGCTCGTGATTGGCCTCGACATTGGGACCCGCACTGCGCGAGCCGGAATTTTCACTCCCAAGGGCGATCTGCTCTCCCGGGGGATCGCGAGTTATGATTTTCAACAACCGCGTCCAGGCTGGGCCGAGCAGGACCCCATCGCGGTCTTACAAGCCAGCCAGCAAGCGATCCGGCACGCTCTGGACCAACTTCCCGTGGATTCGACGCGAATTGTGGGCCTGGCGATAAGCGGAACAGCTGTCACGCTCGTAACCTGCGATCAGAATGGTGATCCCCTCGCTCCTGCACTGTTGTGGATGGATACGCGCGCGCATCATGAAGCGAAAGAAATCTCAGAAATCGACTCCGAATGGCTTCGGTATACAGGTGGCTGTGTATCTCCTGAATGGATGTTGCCCAAAGCGCTCTGGATAAGACGGCACCAGAGACAACTCTACGAGCGCTGCGCGCGTTTTTGTGAATTAACCGATTGGGTTACTTATCGGCTCAGCGGTGAATGGAGCGCTTCGCTATGCACCCTCAGCGCCGAATGGAGCTACGTCTCCCGCCTCGGCGGGTGGCCAGAGACCCTCCTCGATGGGGTTGGAATGCCCGACCTTGTGCAACGCTTGCCTGAGCGAATAAATGAATCGGGTAAAGTGATCTTAAAATTTCAACCTACCCTGGCGCAATCGCTGGGTTTGCCGTCCGGCCTGCCGATTATTCAAGGGCTCATAGACAGCTACTCCGCCGCACTGGGGTTGAATGTTCTTGCCCCAGGAAGAGTGATCGCATCCTTAGGTACTTCATCAGCTTATTTGGCGATGATCCAAGAACCCTCATTTGATCCAGGTCTCCTCGGACCTGTCCCAGATGCGTTCGGGCGCGGTACTTGGACCCAGCAAGGTGGCCAGACCAGCGCGGGCGCACTGGTCGACTGGTTCATCCGCCAGCTGGGTTCTGGTAAAGAATATGCCACATTGGATGCGGAAGCCGCGCTGATTTCCCCAGGCGCCGATGGTTTGCTGGCGCTGGATTGCTGGCAGGGCAGCCGGACGCCCTACCGCGACCCGCTCGCCCGCGGCGCATTCTGGGGACTGAGTCTGCGCCACACCCAGGTGCATCTCTATCGGGCGGTGCTGGAATCGATCGCCTTTGGAGGACGGCAAATCCTGGGGCTTCTCGCGAAAGTTGGAGTTCACGCAGATGAGTTGTGGGTTTGTGGTGGAGGTACGCGAAGCGCATTGCTGACACGAATCCTTGCGGATGTAACCGGCATACCATTGGTGTTGCCGACCCAACCTGAAGCCGCGATCCTTGGCGTTGCAATTTGCGCTGCAGTAGGTGCAGGGCTATTTCCGGATCTGCGTTCCGCTGCAACTCAAATGACACGGGCAGGGGACCGGATTGAACCCGATCGCGACGCAAAACATCTCTACCAGGCAATTTATGAGGAATACCTAATGGGCTACCCGATATTGAAAGAGCGATTTCATTCCTTGGCTGCTCTGAAAAATCTATAGCAGTCCTGAATTTTGGGTTTAGTTATTTCCTAATATCTCCCTCGAGACTTCACTCCATTGTCTGAACAGATCCACCGCTCGGGAGGTGGTATTCGATAATTGTAGTGTAAGGAACTGCCGCGCAATGCCATTACTGGGCGGCTCTCGCTGCACGACCCGAGCGCCGTGCAGCTCGTGCTCGGGATCATCGCCGCCGCGCTGACCTTCGTTCCTGCTTATTAAGAGATCGCTCAGGCGGGAGGAGAGACGTGGGTGAAGTATCTGGTCGCGTTTCAGAACGGGTTTTTTTGGGAGGCGGCACTGGATGCAGTCGTGTGGCACTTTACGGGCTGAGTGTTTTTTTTGCCGCCACACCACGATTGTTTTATTCAAGCAATATGGGTGTTTCAATATTAAGAGCGAGGGATCAACGTACCCTCGCTCCTTTAATTTCCGATTACTTTCATTTACTCACTCGGCGAAAACCGAGCTTCCGATTATGTGGGTTATATTGAGTTGTCAAGGGTTTGCTTCGGCTTGTTCAATCCGAAACCTCGAATGCCTGAATGTTATCCATCTTTGCTAAGTTTTCTCTTCAACGAGCTTCCGCCTGTTCTATTATCACCCACCTCCACTGAGACCGATTTGTCTGTCTCTAGGCGAGGCCAATCACTGACTGCGATCGCCTCTAGGCTGGACATGGCCGACTTGATCTGCCTATAAAGGGTCTCATCATAGATGCGAGCGTACAGCTGCGTTGTGCTGAGGTGTTGGTGTCCCAGCAACTTGCGTAGCGATTGAGTCGGCATACCCTGATTGACCAAACGCGTCGCTAGTGTATGTCTGAGCTTATGAGGGTACACATACACCCCGGCTCGTTGACCAAATTGGGCTAACCGATTTCGGATCGTGCGATCTGTAGGCGAACGCTCGTGCAATATAAAAACCCGCAATTCGTCAGGCAGGTCAGGCCGAAGTGCCAGATAGCGTATCAACGACTCGATCAAGACCGGTGTCAGGTCAGTTTAATGCTTGCTGGGGTCCGAGCTATCGGGATGAGGAGAGGGGCAAGGAAGCCCCATTTGACGCTTGCCCCCCCCTAATTAGGATTAGCCTGAAGGTCCTAGGTCTCCCACGCTTCGCTATGAACAGGACCCCCTCCAATATGTTCCGGGGACTACGGAATCCGAGCCTCGCTACCAGCGAGAAAGCGCCCGAGGGGGCGCTTTATTAATGGATGAAAAAGAGCTATGGTGAGAAGTTCTTCGAGACACTGATGCTCGCTCCATAGAATTGTCTGAGAATCATACGACCGCTATCGACAATCTCACTGAAAAGATCTAAGAACTCCCCAGCGGGAATCGATGAAGGTCCTCGAAGAAATTGTGGATGGAGGGGTTTGAAAACCCAAATCACACAGTCACAGGATCTGGTTCTTCGATGTGCTTAGCTATTCCTAATTGGACAGGGGCATTCGAGTCGCCTTCCCTGGCTTCATGAGTGGTGCAGTTTTGGTGCAGTTACGGTAACAAAGCATGGACTACATAGACATCTTGGACGATCATCCCCCATAATCGAGGCATTTTATGGAGAGAAAATCACTGGATAGACACCAGGATACTCCATGGAAAACCCTTGAATTCTCTTACACGGAAGAAGTCGCAGGTTCGAGTCCTGTTCCGCCCACTCGATTAGGGGCTGTCTATAAAGGTCAAGACAGTCCCTTTTCCTTGTGCCAAGTAGGAATCCTGAAAAGAAAAAAATTACGGCTACGTGACCGCCATGTTTGTCCATAAAGGTTTTCCAGATTCTCGGAAAGTGAGAAGGGGTAGGGTAGGCATTTAGGATTTGAATCAGTAACCTCTGGATCCTGAGTTCGAATCAGATAACGATGCTCTGGAGGGATTCTGTTGAATGAAACCAGGGTCAATCTTTCCTATCAGGATTTCAGGACCGTGATCATATCGCTCGGTGTATTTTCTGGCACATTTTCTAGAACGGATGTACATTTTCGGCCATCACAGGCTTTCAGGCCGCCATTTTGGCAAGATTATGGGCGATGCAGAGCAATCCCCACTCGACTTCCACTTTCTCTTTCCCTCTCAGCAGAAATCTCCGGAAACCCCAGTTATGTTTGAGCCTCGCAAAGACGCTTTCCGCTTCCACCGGCCGTTTGGAACGCAAAGTCATTCCTTGCTCTGAGAGGAGGTGGCCGCTGGCTTTTTCTCGCAGTTCTCTCCAGCGAAAACTCATGCGAATGTGCCGGTTACCCCTGGCCCGCGTGCACTGGGCTTTCAGCTCACAGCCACTGCAGTCTTCACACTCATAGACCCGCAATTCGGTCTGAAAACCATTCTCCGTCTGGTACGGCTGCGTCCATTGATAGGCTAGCCGCTTTTCGGCTGGGCAAGTGAACTCGTCTTTGCTTTCGTCGTAGGGGAAGCTCGCCGCTCGGAATCGATCCTTTTTGCGCTTCTTCTTCTCCAGATGAAAGGTGTTGTATTTAACATAGGCTTCCAGCCCTTGCTCGTCCAGGTAATCGTAGTTCTCTTCACTGCCATACCCCGCATCCGCGATCACCTTCTTTGGCAACCGTCCCAACTGCGCTTTCAACCTTTTCAGGTGCGGCACAAGACATCCGCTGTCTCCCGGCCGTTGATGCACGCTGAACCCAACCACAAACTGTTTCTCCGTGCTAATCTGAACATTGTAGCCAAGCTTGAGCAGCCCGGACAACCCGAACACATAGACCGGTGTTGCGTACACGACGATGTCTGCCCGGCTCATCTGGTGAAATGCCGCCATGACGTCATCCTTGGTATCGTGAACGCATTTAAGATAATGTTCAACCGTCTGACACTTGCCGCAAGCGAGACAGCGATTGATCTTGAGGCGGGTGAGGGTGACGACTTGGCACTCGGCACCGGCTGCTTTGGCTCCCTGGAAGAGTTTGCCAATCAGAAAACGGGTATGGCCCTTATCTCCCCGGTAGCTGCTGTTGATGGCGAGAATATTCATGTCTTTGGCTCAACTCTCGAGCACCTTCTGAAGCGGTTTGATCATTTCATCTTTAAATCTCTTATTGACCTCTTTTCTGAAGGTGGGTGATTTTGACAAAAGCGACATGATTGCGATTTGGATGCGCATTTTGTATTTACTCTGCGGAAAATCAAACACACCGAGTTTCTCGTAGGTCAGATAATCAGCTCGGAAGGGGAAACGCAGCCGCCCCCAAATTTCGTCGCGGAACAATTTCATTCCCCCTACTCCCAGGAATGTTGGCGTCATAATATAACCACTGTCGGCAAACTGTACGAGATTTTTGGCGAGGTCTTGAAGCAAGGTGTCAATTAGCGCTGTATCTCCGTATTCGTCGGTCACGAATCCGGCTAGATTGGCGAGCTGGATCTCGACCCAGGCTTCTAAAATCTGTCTGAGATTAGGTATCTGACTCAATGGGCCAGAGATGATGAAGCCGACCTGCTTTCCTGTCAACGATGGAGCATGCCCATTGAAGAAAGAGCGGTCAAAGAACATCTTCCACCTCGAGGATAAATATCGATCTTTTATCGTTCCTGCAAATATTAGGATGTCTGCAGTCTTTAGTTTTGAATTGTAAAAGTCAATATAGTCATCCTTGCCTGTATAGATACATTGATTATCGTAGCCGCATTGGATACAACCCAGACATGATCCTTTTATGTCCAAATCGTGTAAGTTGATGACTTCTACATCGCTGGAAAAAGACGCCTTGAACCTTTCGACCATTCTGATCAAATTCAATTGATGATCTTGGGAGTCGGTAACGACTACAATCTTTTTCGCGCCAGCGTCTATGGGTGCCTTGGCTTCACTGGGAAGATAGTCAAAGTCTCGCCATACCAACGGCATGTAACGTTTCGATGTGAGGGCATTGTCTTCAATGGTCTGGAAAAAGTTGCCGGCAAATAGGCGCAGGCGTTCCCTTTCTTTCGCCTTGCGCAGATCGGCCATATCCGCGGAAAAAGATCCCACGTATCTCATCCCTAGATCGTCGCAAACCGCGTGTATGTAATTATGCGCCGTGTGGTCGAAGAAATGGATAGAGGTTGATAGAAACGCGGTGTGTTTATCTGCGAACACGTTTTCTGCGTTTCTTTCGGTAATCAACTCAATGAAGCACTTGTAGTTGGCTGGTATGAGAAGGAAATAAACCGGTGAAGCCCACAAAACGCCGTTTGAAGACCGTATCTCGTCGAGTATCTTCTGAAACTCGAGCACATCTCCCTCAATCTTCTTGATCCTCTGCGAGATGTTGATGATTTTTAATTCATGCTGAGGGTACTCTTTCTGGATGTAGTGAACGTACTGCATGGTGACACTCGTATCACCCTTGGGGCTGCCATTTAGAACCGTGATCTTCATCAGCATATCTCCTTTTCCACCGCGCTCTATTCGCTCAGTGTTCTTGTGTTCAAATAGCGCACATCCTTATGCTCTCTTGGTATTCTCCGCCTGAATTTCACGGCAGGATAACCAAGCATAAGGCAGCTATAAACATTATTTTCGGCAGGTATTCCATACTTATGCTTTACGTCGGCGTTCATATTAACGATGGGTGGAATCATCCCACTAAAAATTGAACCCAATCCTATCGCATGGGCAGCTATGCAGGCATATTATGAAGCAAGCCAGCAGTTCTCTACGATGCAGACGCCAAGTTTATTCCCATGAAAGACCCCTAATACAAATGCCAAGATGATTATCTGAAAGAAGGTTATCAAACCACCCATTTTCTAAGAGAACAAACCAGACGCCTGCTAACGGTTCCGAGATGAGCGGCCCGCTTTCAACTTCGATAATACATCAAGTTACTAGCAAACTCGCCAGAATCTCGGGTCCGCTCCAGCGAGAGCGTGTGTGAAAAGTCTGATTTTTTCATCGTATACGGGCCAACACCCCACTTCTAGCACTCTCAGTTCGAAGTTTCGGGAATTGCCCCTATATTTCATGCCTTTTATTACGTTTTCCTCCCACCGACAATCATTTTGGCGACTTTTCACACAGTCTGGCGAGAGCCTGTGTGAAAAGTCTGATTTTTCCCGCGCCAACGGGACAGCGCCCCACTTTTTACACTCTCAGACCAGTTTTTTAGGAACTGACTCTTGAAAACAAGTAAATTCTGGTGTTTTCCTCCCACAGATAATCTTTTTTCCGGCTTTTCACACAGCCTGGCGAGACTTTAGGTGGAATCTCCCAATTTCGTTCGTACCTGGACGCCTATACTCTCAACTATCGATATAAGGTTCTCGACTTCACTAGGCGTTGGGATAATTCGCTTCCCCAAGATAGTTTGATCTGCGCCAGTCTTGCCGATAAAATCCTGATCAGCTTCCCCAAAGTTGTGATTCCAGATATGGCGGACCTGAAACATATAGCTCAGGTCTTGATAGTCTTCTTCTCCAATGAGTTCGACTAAACCTACTCCGATTGTTGAATTGAGAGCATCCTCGAGTGCGGCCAGATTCTGGAAGAGATTTCGAGGATGTGAGGGAAGCATCTGCGGGAACTCGGTTCTCATCCTTTTCCCCAAACTATCGAATGTAGAGACAGCGGCGGAGATCGAATCTATTAAGATTGCATCCCGTAGCTCGCCTTCATCTTCAGGGATACCGTGAAAGACGTTGAGGCGCTTTCTAACTACCTCAATTGACTTTCGAAACATTACCATTGAATTCGGCCGCATGCAGTCCGGGCATCTTGCGAAGAGTCCATAGACGGCGAAAGCCAGACCGCAGTTATCGCAATGAACGAGAGTTTCAAGTTCAGGCTCAGAGTAGTACTTGATAGGCAGGGAGATTGATGAGGACTTAATCTTGAATCGGATCATCGAGTTTCGTGAGCTTCGTTCAAGTCGTTTCAAGGATCGTTGGAAATCTCTTAGTAACGGTTCCACAACTTTCTTCGCCATGACAGAAGTGGCATACTCGACTTGCTCTTGCGTTGTGAAATCCGTTGGATCACCCTGATAATCGCAATAGGGGCAAGCTGTTGTACCAATGTTGGCAATGCCAGTTCCGGGCCTAAGCTTGAAGAAGGTTCTGCAATCGGGACAAATCCGGCCGACCATACCTTGATCATCGGTAGGTAAATTGATATTCATCCGTATCGTGTCACTCACACCTTGATCCCTCCGATGCAGCGGATTCTGCCTAATGGTTCTGAGCTCAGCCGCCCCGCTCGAATCCTTGCACCCTTTTCATGTAACCCTTATAAAGCCATCTCACCCAAATCGCGCTGCACGTGGGGTCGGCTGTAACGAATTGTTAGGCGATAACGAATGCAAGTAAGCAATTCTTCGAAAGCGATATCCTCAAAGCATGAAGATGCAAAACATATTTAATTGTTAGATTCATTTGCAATATGGTGTGCATTTTACAAAGATAAGGCATATTACAGATTGACAACTAACTGTACCAACAATGCGACTTGGGATACTGGATCATTCAGTTATCCGCTTTCCCGCCTGGTAGTAGAAGTACATGGAGTTGCGTTCAATTGCTTGATTCTTCTCCTTCCAATCCTTATATGCATCATATACTACAGTCATACCGCTCACTGCTGCACCAAGGCTTATACCGATTTCGTCGGGCAAGGATGATATCTTGGATAAAGTGAGTGCAATGGCAGAACCGACTGGCAGAACCAGCGGCTTGTCGACAAACTTGCGCAATAGTGAATCGAGATAGCGGTTAGACTTTATAGCTTCTTCGATTTCCAGCACGGATGGTTTTACATCTTTATGAAACATAGTCTCGGCGTCAGAGGTGAAATCTTGATCCCATGAGGCTGACCTAATCTGATCTGAGAACTTGATTACGGCTCCCCTAAATCGAGTTAGTGGATCATCAAGCTCTGTACGGATATCGATAATCTCATCAATCGAAGCTTGTTCAAATGACGGAAGGCGCGCAAGAAGATGCCCCGCCAAGCCTGCGTGCTTTCCTCGCCCTACGGCAGATTCAGAAAGGTCTGTTTTATTATCGTGCAATTGCTCTTTAACAAGAAGACTAGTTTGCTCATCAAATAAAGGGTGGGTCAAGCCATTCAATACTGCATCACAAACGCCTTCTACAAATTCACCAATCATATCCTCATCACGTTTTGACATCTCAGTTTTATGTGCGTGTTGGATTGGGGATTGAGAAGCGATTGTTACACAATCAGCTATGAATTCAGCCACATCCTCATGGCTATCAGATCCTTTAAAGGTATGTAGCTCAAGCAAGCCAAGGTCAATAGCATTAGACAAGCTTGATGCACCTGCCTCATCTGCGATATTTTGACCAACCTCTCTGACCTTTTCCCACTGATCCTGTAATAATCTCTCAAGCTGATGCCGTAAGATAAGTTCTTTACCTCCTAAGTGCTTTCTACCAATAATCTCTCGATAACGCTGCAGACCCTCGGATAACTCAGCGAATTGCTCATGTGAGGTGAGATAGGGAGCAACCTTCTCGATTAGTTTCAACTGATACTCAGAAGATATGTGCCCCACTTCAGAGGCCATAGTTACCAATGAAGCTTGAAGGCTATACAGCTTAACGCGATCTGCATACAGAAGTGCGGCTTTGACTAACCGCAGTTCTTGCTCTAGGCTTAGCTCTCTTGAAGGAAAAGTGCCAATTGTAAAATGAAGAGGCTTCTTGCTTGCATCCAAGGATGAAGTGTTGATGGGCATTTTCAGCCTCCAAACAGCTAAGTAGATGTGACGGTACTGTGACTCTCTAGAACCGTAAAAAGTTGCCTTGCGGTTCCCGGATGAGCGGCCTGGGATGACTTTGAACGAATTGAAAATCGGTTGCACACCAGGTCCGCTCCATCCGGATGTTAGGAAGATTTATCTCTATAGCCCATCAGTTAATACACTCAAAACAATCAATTCTCTTGAGTTCCTGATTTCGAGGCATGTACTAAGATATCAGCAACTTGATTGAATATTGGTGGCGATGGAGCGTATATGACTTGGTCTCCTCCTAATCTGATTGAATATACGGCGTCGAACACATCGGAGTAGTCAGTCTGCAATATAACTCGTTGAGTATCAATATCCACCAACGATCCTAAACCACCATGCTCTATAAAATAGCCGGCCACCTCAAGCTCGTCCGGTGAGAACAATTTTCCATGAAGAAGTATTCTGTCTTGTAAATATCTCTCAAACTCCTTGAAACCCCACCCGAAGTGGCACCAAGTATCAATTAGGGTGGCCAGATCCATTACGCAGATTGTCCAGGGGAATGGGTCATCAATCTCTTTCTCAAGAAGATAAGATAGGTCTACTCCCAGCGGGCCATAATTATGGCGCGTCACCGAAATACAAAATACATGATCAAAAGATCCTGAATTCAGCTCCACGACGAGTCTTCTGTTTGCGTCGTACATTGTCACAGTTTCGCCAGACATAATTCTTCGATAGAGGCGAAGTGATTGATCATAAGCACCTTGAATTCCAGTTGAGCCGCGGAAATCATCACGAATGCGAGGGAAAGCACGCTCTGGATCCATGAAAGGCTCCCGGATATTGCCTGCCTTTGCCTCAATTATGTAGAGTGATCTTTCACTTACGATTATTAGGTCATGCTCGAATTGGTTATATTCTGTTTCACTTACATTGACATACAAACCTTCTGGTGATTTTGAAATGCGTCTAAAGTTATCAGCAACTTCTTCTTCCAGTGCATCATCCCTATGCCGATAATATCTATCTTTCTCGGATGAATTCGCTAGGATTTTTTCCAAGTTTTGCCAAATGGAAAGGAAGATCATATTTGCTGATGGGATCATTCCGATACCATTTTCCAATGAAATGATAGGCTTCAATTCAGCAGGGTTTTCCTGTGTTAGATAGATGAACTCATCAGGCTTGATCCCTCCTCGTGAGGAAACGAGAAGTTCCCAAAATGAACTAGCAATTTGTGAAGTAAATTCAGATAGAAGATCATCTGCAGTTATCTTAAACATATTGTTCATTCTCTTGAATAATTCTGTGGAGATGTCGGGATAGGAACTGCTAAGAGTTTCGTCTCTCAGCCGATCCTCATCCCAGCCTTCATTTTCTGCCTGGTCAAGCAAGTCAATCCTGGCTGAATGTTCTTCAAGGGCCAAACTCTGCATTTCATCGAGACACAATTGCAGCTCGTGAGCAATCCATTCTGCAACAGACAAACATTGGGTAGCAGAAATTCCGGCAAGGTCCATAAGTTCGTTGTCAAACTTGATGAAATATCTAGAAATGGCTTCCTTAAGATATTCAACCGAACCTGTTTCAACGGTATTGAAATGAAACAAAAAGCTTGCCATTGCAACTTCTCGAATATTCCTCCATTCTTGAGGCATTTCTGAGAGAGCTTGATCTTTTGGCCAGTACATAAGTGAATACGAATTGAAGATTGCGTTTAGCTTTTCAACCGAAAGATCAAAATCTTCCTGACCAAAGCTTTCCGCACCCTTATCATCTTCAGTAGTTAGCATTAGGCCGAGAAGGTAAAAGACCTGTTTCATAGGGGAAACAAGGGGTCTAGGAGCTTGTTCAAATCCAAACCAGCTAATGAGCTTTAGTGCCAAATACCCAACGATTGATTCGGTTGAATATTTAGACACATAATCACGGAGGTCTTCCGTTGTGGCTATCAAAGTGTTATGAAGGTCATTGTCCATAACGGTCATTTTCTCTTACTTGGATTATGGATAAAAATCTTCAACATATGTGTATAAGCAAAACCCGTCCCTTACTCACCCCTTTGGAGGATTTTAACGTCATAATTGCTGGAGTCCTCGGATTCCAGATTACTATACATAGTAGAGGGTGTTTTATCAACCAAATGGACGTGCTATACGCAATAGCTGTCCTTTCTCACTAAGCAAATAATTAGGCTAGTCCCTATTCGAAAACTAGTCCAGCGAGACGTTAGCCAGCTTTGGTACTCTCATCGAGTGCTTCAAGAAGGAACTCGAGTGCTTCTCCTCGTTTACTCATCAGCTTTGTACCAGCCCAGTAAAACAGAAAAGTCGACTCAAAAAGCGGCTTGAGTGACTCGTAGGTCTCACCCCTCGCTACGACGCATGTGGGAATGGATAACGGCATCTCGTGTCGTTCCCTGCCGATTACTTGAACTAACTTGCAGATCGAATCACCCCATACATAGTCAAGAAGGGTTAGATCGAACAGGATCGCCCTGGGGAGATAGTGATTGTAGGCCCCCTGCGCGTACCTTGACATGAAGTGAGCGATTTCATTCCCCTGTGAGCCATACGGATATGCCCCGTCATATTCCAGTAAGAGTATGGAGAGGCTGATAACCTCCGCTGACATCTTTACACCTTGGTAATTTTGACTAGATATATTCATTTTAGATGAAAGCTGGCTAACGGCTCCCGGATGAGCGGCTTGGCAAAGCTCCAGGCAAATTCAAATTCGGCCGCGCATCAGGTCCGCTCCATCCGGATGTTAGATTGATCTAGGAGTCGGCAATTTCATTTTCTTTGAGCTGATTTGCTGTATTTCTTGGCTCGAAGATCATATGGGACCGGTCCCCCCTCAAGTCTGGTCATCACCTCGTCTCTGACCGCAGGGTTGTCAATGGAACCGCTAACAAGAACTTTTCCATGATCTCCACCTGCTTCCTCGAGTACTATGAATTGATCTGAGTCTGCTGACACTGCAATGCTGGAGTTGTGTGTTGTAAGGATGAATTGCCTCGAATCTTTTCCGATCCTGAGTTTTTGAGCCACATCCTCCCAGACAGACACTATATCCAACGCGTCTTCCGGCTGGTCTATTATTACCGGCATTGTTCCGTCGCAAAGGGCGATAATTATAAGCGCGGTGCATTTTTGTCCTACAGAGAGGTCCGATATCTCTTCGTACTCTCCACTGGGTTTTCGAAACTTAATATATGGCACATCAGAAGGGAAATTGGAGTACTGGATCGCCAGAATTGAAGAAAAATCCTCAGAGGACCAGAACTTCTCAATAATTCTTCCAGCCCAAAGTTCCGAGATTTCAGCTTCAGTCGACAATGCTTGAGCATCTCTATCAATTACCAAATCGATTAGCCGACGTGGATTGAGCTTATCGGCCAATTGGCGCCGCATTGATGCTTGAGGTGCATTATTCCCACCCTTTAATGATTCGACTAGCGTAGAAGAAAAATTGGACTTGTCTGAAGCATGTTCAATAGTCAACTGAACTTTACCCTTTGATAGCCCACTGATCCTTGAGAACGTGCTATTCCTTATTTCGAAATAATCTGAATGAACGGTCTCTAGTTGATCAAGAAGTTCGTTACGAGATTTTCGTAGCTTTGCCAAACCACCTATTTGTCTTCGATACCCCTTTGCTTCATCAGACTGCTCATCTAGTTGTTTCTGATGTTGCTGGCGGGCATTCTCTTGATCCTGTCTATCTCCTCCGGCATCTGACAAGAAATCTGAATAATCTTTCATTACCTTGTTATATTCCTTTTGGTAATCATTTCGGATAGAAATTGCCTTTTTCCTATCCTTGCTGACTTCATCAAGGTAGTTTTGAAGATATTCGACTAGGTTCTTTTTTCTCGCAGCGATAAGAGCTTTGATTTCTTTAACGCTTTTGTCATTCTTCAAAATTTCAGGGATAGAAACAAGCCTCTTCGCTCCAATATTTGTGGAAAGCGTCGAAACTTCATCCCGCAAATCATCTAAGAAGCGAATATGCTTGTTGAACGTCGCCCATTTATCTTCTGCCGCTTGTGCTGCATCAAATATGGGGTCAGAGAGCGCCTCATTTATCAACCGAATTTTTTCTTTAAGACCATTAATATCATCTTCGACCGCGTCCAGTCGTGCCTGGGCATCAATTGCCACACTGAGTTTTTTATCATTCTGACTGAGTTGAGTTTGAATTGTCGCGATTTGACTCTTAAATGTATTTGTGTCGATGAAACGATCAATTAGATTAAGCTGGGCGTTCTTATTTTCCGATATCTTTATGACTTCAGTTTGACTATAGGCCAACACTGGGAAAAACTCGTCAACTCTTCCCTTAAACTCAGTTCCTGTTTTCCCTTTGGTAATTTGCGGTGATCCTATCAGGACAGTACCGGAATCGGTTAACCGAGTGCCACGGAATGTTCTGGAAATTACGTAATCTTCGTCATTTTCAGTGTGGAAATGGATGCTTACTGAGTTGTCGCGTGTTAGGCGCTTTTCGAGCTTACCAATATGATCCTTTAATAAGTCTTCATCTGGTGATGTTTGGCCGAGGCCAAATCGTAGAAATTCAATAAGAACTGATTTTCCTACTCCCTTCCCTCCAACAATCGAGTTCAGCCCCTCATGAAATTCGATACTTGGATTTCTAAAGAAACCCCCTTTATCAATTTCTATTTTCCTAATCCGTGGGAATTTGAGCGTTCGAAATTCATCTTGTAGGCATACTCTTACTTCTGAATCAATGAAACACTGCCTCAATCCTTCGATATTGATCTCTTCCATTTTGAAATATGTGAATCGAGAGCCAATACCTTCCATGGAGTGTTTAAGGTGGTTATTTGGATCTGGGTTGTCAGAAGACTGATAATGCGTCGGAGTTCTGATGATCCCATGGTCTTTGTCAAATCCGTTCGGTAATATTCCTTCAACACATTCAACCGCATCGTAATCGAGGTCGGATAGTAATAAGGCACACTCACTCGGAACACTGACTAATTCTCCGGATGATGGATCATGAACTGCAAGATGGTTGAATGCTCCCCGTACTTGGTCAATATGTGCAAGTATTGCTAGCCCATCACGGGAATGTATTTTCCCGACAACTTCTGATGGAGAGAGTTTGCACATGGCGCTCGATTTTCCATAATCATTCTCTTGGATATCAATTCCGCCAAGGAAGTTCTCAATTTTCTCCTTAGTCGCGTCTATATCAAATAGGGCAACTATGTGGAACCCTGCAGAGAGCGAAATCTCAACTCCGGGAATGATCGCCAGGCCAATGTCCAATGCCGCATCCTTCATCTTGTCTATCCAAAGGCCGGAATTATGGTCTGTTACCGCGATTCCATCAAGTCCCAACTCCTTTGCCTTCTCGACGATATCTTTTGGTGAATGTGACTTGTTCGCATAGCATGATGATGCTGGTGTGTGAGTATGCAGGTCAACCTTGTAATATTTCAAGCCTGGCATCTTTGATCCTCCTTATTCATCGATTTTGTCCAGATGAGCAATCTAACACTTGAGTATAAAGAAATCTCCCCTGGAAATTCCTCCTGTAGGGGATTTTTAGGCCGTTCCTGTCTTCCTATCCCCCAATATGTTGTGCTATTTAGGAAACTCACATGCAATATGTGAAAAGCAGAGAGATAGCGAGAGAATTAACCGTATTTGAAACCCCAATAATAGAGTAGCGCATTCTCAATATAATCACAATAAGGGGCAATGAATCCAGAATAGTAGGTTGTAAGTTTGTGCATACCAAGGCTATAGCCTAATTGAGGAATGAAAGTTATTCAGCCGCAATTAAGTTTCCGATATCGGATCCTATTGCCGAAGGCCACATTGATGGTTGTGGTTATTACAATTGCTTCGGGTACGAATGGGGTGCTCAACATATTAGCCCATAGCTTGACAACCAACCCTTTCATCAATGAGATACCAGGTGCGACCCTTATTTCACTGTTATTGTGTCACCTGAGTAATCACCTAGATGGTATTCGAGTCGCCTTTCCTTGTGTTTATATTTAAGAGGTGTGATGAAACTATGTTTCGTCTGGTGCAGTTTTGGTGCAGTTGCGGTAACAAAGCATGGACTCCATAGACATCTTGGACGATCATCCCCCATAATCGAGGCATTTTATAGAGAGAAAATCACTGGATGGTCACCAGGATACTCTATGGAAAACCCATGAATTCTCTTACACGGAAGAAGTCGCAGGTTCGAGTCCTGTTCCGCCCACTCTTTGCGGGGCTGTCCCAAAAGGGCAGCCCCGCACGGTGTAACCTGAAGGTCCTTGGTTCGAATCCAAGCCCCGCTGCCTTAAGGCACCTGAAAGGGTGCCTTTTCTCTTCCAAGCTCCCTTGTACAGGAGTAGAACCCATAACCTGGGGGTTATGAGCCTGGCTCTTGAGCTCTGAATTTCGGCCCCCCGGACGAAACGTAGACCGTCAGGCTTTCCCAAATCTTTGAATTCATTTTCCTCGACCAAAAAGGAATAGGGTGAGCCCTGACATTAGGGTGAATAAATTCGCAATAACTGGTAGCCCCTATTAATTCAGCCTGACTCTCCAAGCCCCCGATTACAGAATTCGATCCCGAGATCTCTGGATCCTTGGTTCGAATCCAGAGTTGCACTTCGTAGTTGAATCCAAGGAATCTCATTAAAAAGCTCCTGGCAGCAATTACCGCCAGGAGCTTTGAACTATTAGCGTTAGTCTCCTTCTTTAGCTAGGCGCCCTCAAGCTGTGCCAACAGGTCTAATGCATGTCCGATGAGTACATCAGCAGCTACATCATCGATCTTCTTGCCCCTCTGCGCCTCGACCTCGTGGATGAAGGCGTGCAGTTTGCGGATCGCAGGATTGAACTTGCCTTTATCCAGCGATGACATCGCGCTGGCGATCTTGGCTGTCAGGCTGTTTTGAAGCTCAGGCGCGATATCCTCGTTATCAACCATCGCTTGGATAAGGTCCATGATCCAGCCTGGACTGACCACAAACCACTCGACGAAGGTAGCATCTCCATCATCATCAAATTGGGCAGCGATCCCCGCCGAACCTGGAACGATATCGTACACCCCGGCAAAATCGGCGACCCATAAACCTTCATTGTTAACCTCAGCGAATACGTCTGTCTCCGGGCCTCCATGGGCCCAGAGATCAACACCACTGAAGGGCTCTGCGTTCCCGATGACAAGATCCCCGAACGGATCTGCGGAGATTATCTCAAGGCTGGTCACGTCGTGGACTTTGACCAAATCTTCGTAGATCAAGACAACGGTGTGCCCCAGCTGCAGATCCACGATTCCGCCCAGGTCAAAGCCAACCACTGTCTCATCCGGGTTCCAGGGGGTAGGCTCTACCAACCCGGTCGTTGTGTAGAAAGGAGGGTTGGAGGGATCATGATCGTCATCGATGATCAAGAGCACTTCTGCGCCCAGAGGGAATCCGAGCCCATCGACCCAGTTCCACGCCGGCCAGGCGAGGATGAAGGGTATCTCCGGGGGTGGGAGTGGGAGTAGCTCAGCTGTGGTGGCGTCGCCATCGTCATCAAAGACATAAGCCATGTACCACGCATCCGGGTAGATTGGAAAATCCGTAAACTCGGCGATCCAATTACCATCAAGATCCGCCATCACATCCAGGCTGGTGAAAGTATCTTCGGGAGGTGGATTGTAGACATTTACCAGAACAAAGGCTTCCGGCTCGGCAGTTCCGGCGATGACATCATTCTCATGATCAAAGAGCTCGATGCTGAGCGGGGCGAGCATGAGGTCTTTTATGACCACGCCATCGGTCATTACGACGAGGTTCCCAGGAGTGAAAGGCGTTTCCCAGCATTCGATGTGGGCGAATCCGTACTCGTCCGTAACAGGTGTTTCTTCACAGAACGGGGTCTCAGCGCCAGGGGAGTCATATACGGAGATCGTCACTTCGGTATATGGCGAAAACTCAAACACCTCGATCCAGCTGGTCGTGATATTCGCCTCAAGCCAGGGAACCGGGGGTGGTGGGGGCGGCGGTGTCAATTCGGCCATAGTGGCATCGCCGTCTCCGTCGATGATAAATGCCGCATACAAGGCATCGGGGTTTACATCATAGCCATCCGGTTCGAAGGTTGAAAAATCCGCCACCCAATTACCATCGGCATCGGTGGTGACCTCGAGGCTAGCGTTATCGGATTCATCTACCCAGACATCAGCCCGTACAAGCGCCCCAGGCGATGCCGTTCCAGCGATGATTTCACCTTCTGGATCAAAGAGATCGAGTGTGAGTGGCTGGATGATGAGGCCTTTTGTGTTCGGCCCATCAGTGACCTCAACATAGTTCAATGGATAGAGCTCTTTCTCCCCGAAATCGAACCAGGCCGAACCGTCCTCATCCGTTGTTAGCTTGTCCGAGAACCGTTCCGTGCTGGGAAGTTCACCTTTGTATACCTTAACGGTCACGACTGAGCCAGGCATAAACTCATTCGCTTGGATCGAATTTCCGGTGACGTTGGCTTCGAAGTACGGACTGGATTGCGCCTGAGCAGGGAAGATGCCCAGGAGAAGGCTCAGAATGACAAGGATTGGAAGGCACTGCTTTCTCATTTTATCCTCCTCTGGTCTAGATGGTCATTGATTCGAAATTGATCTTCCATTCGGACCGCCAGTTTCGTTTGGATCTTGTTGGATATCTCCTCGACACATGAGCTTGATCAAAAAGTCGACCAGTTCGCTGATCTGGCGAAACCCCCTTAAATCTCCCGTTGTTGGATCCTCAAGGGAGAATCGCCACTCAGGTAGGTCTTCATCTCCGGCTTTCCATAGGCGCAGGAGGAAGGCGTGATAGCTGATTTTTTTCAGGGTCATGTGTAGGTGACACTGAAGCTCAGATCCCGTTTTCCCTATCCAAACAAACTACAGTAAAAGAAACGTAAATTAATCGTGAAACCACTGTAAAAGCGTGGAGCTTGATAGAGGCGCTATAATTCTTTAAGATGAAGACACCGTTCAGGTGAAAGATGGACACATCCAATTCCAACCCAGGCGTTCTATCCCTCACCTTTCTTGGCGTTGACCGGATCGCATTGAATCACGAACCGGTCAAGGGGATCGCTTCAAACAAGGTCAGGGGATTGTTAGCTTACCTCGCAGTTGAATCCGACCGCCCGCATCATCGAGGCAACCTTGCTGAGCTGTTTTGGCCAGAGAGAGAAGTGGGGGTGGGGCGTAAAAACCTCAAGCAGGCGATTGCCAATCTACGCGAGGTATTGGGCGATCGTGAGTCCTCGACACCCTACCTGATTGTCTCCAGGGATAAGATTCAATTCAATCAATCAAATTCACATCAGCTAGATGTGCGTGAGTTCATTGAAGAACTTGAGACAGCTACGGAACACACTCATCTCCAACTGGGGGTTTGTGACACTTGCCAGAAGAGTTTGGAGCGAGCTGTCGAGCTATACCAGGGCGATTTCCTTGCGGATTTCTTCCTGCCTGATGGTCAGCCTTTTGAAGAGTGGGCAGTCGTACGTCGGGAAAATCTCCAGTGAAGGATGTCAGGTGCACTACTGCGGCTTATTGACCTTTACGAAGAGCGTGGAGAACTCGACCAAGCCCAAACGATTGGTCGCCGATTGGTCAATCTTGAACCCTGGAATGAGGGCAATCACCGCAGGCTGATTCAGCTGCTGGTATCAAGTGGAAAGCGGTCCGAAGCCCTGCGCCAATACCAAGCGTGCCAACGTATCCTTGTGAAGAATTCGGCGTTGAGCCTTCCAAGGAAACTGAGGCACTCTATGAGCGAATCCGCCAGGGTGACGAAAGAGCCGCTGTGCCCTCCATCAAACCATCCACAGACGACCGCATTTCCTTATTCACAAGATCGGTTCTGCTATGTGCAGGGCGCAGGCTTGGGTGTAGTGGCCGAAAAAGGATATCCGTTCTAGAAAATGTGCTTGGTGCACACAATGAGCGATACAATCACGGTCTTGAATTCCGATCAGGAAAGGCAGACTGTGATTTCACCTTATCCTAAAAAGCGCTTATGAATCCTTCACTCATGTTTCCTCCTATGGCTTCCTGAACCAAGGATACAATTGTGCAACGACTTAACCATCACAAGGACTTGCCTCGTTGCTGACACGTTCGATCCAACCATTACAGGAGAAGAACCTATTCATGAAAAGCACAGAACTTTAGTCCTGCATATGTGGGATTCTTGTCAGACAGGGGTATTCGAGTCGCCTTTCCTGGCTTCATGAGCGGTGCAGTTTGGGTGCAGTTAACGCACTAGCCCATGGAATGTATAGACAGCCTGGACAATCAGCCCTCTATTTCATGCGGGTTTGCAGAAACTATGCAACTATATGTAGGCCATGGACGCTATGGAAGACCGTATGGAATCACTTACACGGAAGAAGTCGCAGGTTCGAGTCCTGTTCCGCCCACTTCAGAGGGGCTGTCCCAAAAGGACAGACCCTTTGGTGTATCCTGAAGGTCCTCAGTTTCCCGCGCGGAGTTTATCCTGC
>SDBS01001221.1_pt1 | contig 26259 bp, 18 predicted proteins | sample 2277091 | NCBI WGS metagenome assembly SDBS01 (sample SAMN10404972, study PRJNA504765) | marine sediment metagenome | isolation source: marine sediment core GS10_PC15, 163 cmbsf | place: Arctic Ocean: Southern Knipovich Ridge | collected 2010
AAGAAATGCCATAGTCGATGTGAAATCTTCGAGCAGGTTGGCGATTGCATTATGCCGCGCGAAGGTATCTTTGCGAAGGTAATCAAAGCCGGCTCGATAAATGTTGGTGACGTTATAGAGATCGTTGCTGATGATGATTAGAGTAGCAATATTGACAGTCAGTGACAGTTGTGCTCAAGGGAAACGAGAGGATGTAAGTGGGCGAACTATCAAAGATATGCTCACCGAAGACGGATTTGAGATATGCCTGAAGAAAATTGTAGCTGATGATCACGAGAAAATAGTCAATGAACTAAAGCATTTTTCAGATGAAGCAGGTATTGATGTGGTACTTACCACCGGCGGGACAGGGCTGGGCCCTCGCGATGTAACGCCGGAGGCTACTGCCACTGTGTGTGAGAGGATAGTTCCTGGCTTGGGTGAAATAATGAGGGCCGAGGGTTTTAAAAAGACCGCCAATGCCATACTGTCCCGAGCTCTTGCAGGCATCCGAAAGAATACCCTTATAATTAATCTGCCGGGCAGTCCAAAAGCTGTCCGTGAGTGTTTGGAAATAATCTTAAGTATTTTGCCGCATGCTGTGGGCATGATGCGTGGCGGTGGACATTGATGGTGGTGTATGCTCGTTTATGCTTCTGGCAAAAGTTAATAAAAAAGAAAACCGGAAGGGCTTGAATTTTCCATTCAGTTGAGGTCGCCCCCGGAATCATAAACGATGTAAATCCATGCGTTATTTCACTGCCTTTTTACCTGCGATATGTAGATTTTGCTGCTGTCAGCATAATCTAAAAGCTTAATTATGAAAGAACAGCAGAGAAACGCGCAACGAGGAAACTTTTGGAAAGTGGATTTTAATGAAGGAATGAAGTAAATTGAAGTGAAAGAAAGATGTATTGAGAATTTAGAAAGGAGAGTTACATGAAGGAACCAAGCATTAATGTGCTGGTTAGGTTGTTGTTTATTACAATAACGGTCGGGGTGTTCACACCGGCGACTGTGTTGGCCCAGCAGGACACTGACGCAAGGATAGATAGGCTCGAATTGCAGCTTAAAGCGCTTCAAGACGAGCTGGCAAAGTTAAAAGCAGAAAGAGCAGCGCCCCCGGTTGACCAAAAGCAGATCGAACAAATGATCAGCAAAACTTTTGAAGAGAAAAAGGATGAACTTGGAGTCGTACCGGATTGGGTACAGAATATTAAGATTAGCGGTGACTTTAGATATCGCCACGAGCATCTCGACGCAGAAGAAAATGGCAATGGCAGATGGAATGACGGAGTAGATCGCCACCGGATACGTGCGCGATTGATGTTCGATGCAATGGTCAACGATGACTGGAATGTTGCCTTAAGAATCGCAACTGGTAGTGATAAGAGTCCGATTTCAACGAATCAGGACCTTGAGGACTCTTCATCGAAGAAGGACCTCTGGTTGGATCTTGCCTACTTCAACTGGCATCCCGCAGAACATGAAGGATTGAATGTCTTCGGCGGAAAGATGAAGAACGCCTTTTACAGGGCCGGTAAAAATCAGCTTATTTGGGACAGCGACCTTAATCCCGAAGGTATCGCAGCTCAGTATGTGACACCCCTAAGTGACGTCGACCAAATATTCATCAACGGTGGTGGTTTTTGGGCTGATGAAAATGGCGGCGGTGTCGATACGTCATTGTGGGGTGCACAAGCTTACTGGAAGCGTACGATTGGAAATCCGGATTACGTGCTTGCAGGTGCAAGCTACTATGACTTTGCCAACCTGCAGGGGCGGAGCGAGCTTAACCGCACATGGTCGTCCTCACCCAGCTTCTTAGGCAATACAAACTCGGGCGGGCTATACACAAGTGACTATGATATTTTTGAAGCGTTCGGAGAATATGGGTTCCAATATGCCGGGCTGCCGTTAGCTATTTTCGGGAACTGGGTCCAGAACCTTGTTGCGAGCAGCAGTGAAGACACAGGCTGGCTGATTGGATGCAAACTCAACAAGGCCAAGGAGCCGGGCTCCTGGGAACTGAGCTATGACTACAGGGAGTTGGAAGCGGATGCTGTAGTTGGTGGTTTGACTGAATCAGACTTCGTTGGCAGTAGAACAGACTCGCGAGGCCATAAGCTCGGTTTCAAGTATCAGGTTGCCAAGAATCTTCAGGCAGGTCTCACCTATTATCACCTTGAAGATACTGGTCTAAGTAGTCGTGAACAGGATTATAGAAGACTGCAAGCTGACTTGATCTTCAAGTTTTAATTTGGGCAAATAAAAAGCTGATGCACCTTTGAAGTTGATCAACTAACTTAGCTAATAATTAAAGGCAAGCCCACAGATGAAATTTGTGGGCTTGCTTTTTTCTTGGTTTATAGCTAAAGTCGAACTAAGTGAAAATCTCTCCTGGCTGCTGCAAGATACCTAAAAAATGAAACAGAAAAAACAGGTCTAAGGCAACGCAAGTTATAAACAGATGTATTTGGATTTGAAAGGGTCTTTTATGCGAATGTACTATATTTTCATTGTGTTTAGCTCAGGGCTCATGATTTCATCCGGCACAGAGGCGCAAATACTTAGCTCTGATGCCGAGTCCTCGGAATGCCTGGTGTGTCACGATGGCATCGAACCGATTCGCGATCCTAACTCAGAAATGATGCAGCAGATATTCACACAGGGCCGGCGATTAGGCGATCCGGCAGGTTGTGTAATCTGTCATGGAGGTGACCCGAAAGCGACTACCAAGGAAGATGCCCACAAAGATAAGGTTTTTTATGCCGACCCCGGCAGTCCCTGGATCAACGAGTTTACATGTGGCCAGTGTCATGCCGAATTAGTCAAAGCACAATGGAATAGTCTGATGATGACCGAGGCGGGCAAGATTCAGGGAGCTGCATGGGCTTTCGGCTCGCTGGAGGGATATGATCATCAATGGGCCAACTACGACGCCAGTAATCCGGGACAAGCACACCAGCGGCTGGGCACAGATGTGTATAAGCGGTATATGGAGCGTCTTAAAGTTGCCGAACCTCAGGTTTTCCCGGATAAAATGACAAGCTTGCCGGAAGCGCCAATCGAGCTGGAGAAGCTGCTGGAGCACCCAGAGCAGGCGGTGTTTACTTATCTGCGAACTGACTGTCAACGCTGTCACTTGGCGGTTAAGGGCAGACAGAAGCGCGGCGACTACCGGGGAATGGGCTGTTCGGCATGTCACATCCCTTATGGCAATGAGGGATTTTACGAGGGGACAGACGAGAGCATTCCCAAAAACGAGCCTGGACACATGCTGGTTCATATAATTCAAGGGACACGGAAGGCAAAAGTTACAGTTCACAACCATGTGTATAGTGGTATCCCTGTTGAGAGTTGTAACACCTGTCACGACAGAGGCAAGCGAATAGGCACGTCTTTTCAAGGATTGATGGAGAGTGCATACGCATCGCCTTTCACAGAGGGTGGAGGAGGTCAGATACCCCTGCACACCAAGCACTACCTTGGCATGCAAAAAGACGTCCACTATCAAAAAGGTATGGTCTGTCAGGATTGTCATACATCGATAGAATTACATGGCGATGGCTTCCTGGCTGGAACCACTCTCGCACAGGTGGAGATAGAGTGCGCTGACTGCCATGGGACACCTCAAGTATATCCCTGGGATCTGCCGCTCGGCTATGGCGATGAATTCGGCCTATCTTTACAGGACGGCTCTGCCCGTGGGGTGGTACGGGAGCTGTCCTCTTTAATGAAAAAAGGAATAGTCTATCCTGCCGAAGATGGATACATGCTTACGGCCCGGGGAAATCCGCTTGGCAATGTTGTACGCAGAGGAAATCTGGTGATCGTCCATACCGCTGGAGGTGAGGATATTGAGTTAAATCCTTTGAAATTACTGTACGCTCAGGAAAAACTGGAGACCGCAGCGAAGGTCGCGATGGACAATGTCAAACTTCATCTGAACAAGATGGAATGCTATAGTTGTCACAGCACCTGGGCACCACAATGCTATGGCTGCCATGTTAAAGTCGACTACTCTGATGGAAAAAGAAGTTTCGACTGGGTCGCCGCGGGTCATCGCCATAAGGAAAGTGAACACGCCGCAGATGCCGGCGAAGCAAATTATGACACATTCATTCCCGGCAAAGTACAGGAAACACGTTCTTATCTACGCTGGGAAACCCCTCCGTTGGCAATCAATGGTGAGGGTCGAGTTACGCCTGTGATGCCTGGCTGCCAGGTTTCCGCAACTGTAATAGGCGAAGATGGCAAGACTATATTGAAAAACCATATCTTCCGAACTCTTCCAGGAAGCGAAGGTTCCGGTTCCGAAGGTCAGCTTGGTATCGATATGAGCCCGGTTCAGCCACATACTACGACCGGCAAGGCGAGAACTTGCGAATCCTGCCACCTGTCTGAAAAGGCATTGGGCCATGGAATCGACGGCGGCAAGTTAAATCGACCGCCCAGCGAAGCCGTTATTGTGGACCTGATGACGCCTGACGGACACATTCTGCCGAAAAATGCGAAGACCCAGATTGAGCCTATATCGGGGCTCACGGCTGATTGGTCCCGCTTTGTAGCAGAAGACGGCAAACAGTTACAGACCGTAGGCAGCCACCTGTCCCTCTCCCGCCCCTTGAATAACGAAGAGCGTGCCAACATGGATCGGCGCGGCGTTTGTCTTGCTTGCCACCAGGAGATTCCAGATAAGTCTCTGGCCACCAGCTTTCTGCACCACGCTGCAAAGTACACCGGTCTACTACCGAAAACGCCTAAGCTTCACAATTCGCTGCTTTACAAAATTCTTATGATTACGGCGTGGGCTCAGACCTCTCTCGCCATTGGTTTGCCTTCCCTGGTTGTACTTTGCATCGTTTTATGGTTTGTAATTCGCCGGCGACGACGGAAACGTGCCCTGACATACTAATCACTTTGATGTTCTTCGGCTCAAGAAGATTAATATTCCCCCAGTGACGATCGTAGATTAGAAATGCTCCCCCGTTATGAATCCCAAGAAACTAACTGTCGGCGGCTATTTCAGGAAGTCCGGCAGATAGTCATCGGAAGGCTCATTTTGCTCCCGGGATCGGTTGCTATCAGTTTGTTTCTCTCTGCGCTCTTTCTGCAGGGCCAGGTACGAGCCTTTCATAATGCGGTCTTCCCTTCCTGACCCGGCTTCAATGCGGATAGCGCTCTGTTCGAGCAGCTTCTTGCTCTTGACGTTGACACTGTAGCATCGCATCTGACAAAGCCCGCAGCCGATACACTTATCGGCCAACACGACCGGGGCCAGATACCCTGAACCCTCAATGGGGACACCGTCCTGGTCGATCTCTGCCCCGATACGAACGAACTCAATTGCATTGTAGCCTGCTGCGGCACATTCATCTACACACATCCGGCAATCTTCACGTCCGGCGTAGGGAAGACAGGTTTGCGTATTGACCAGAGCAAGGGCGATTCGGGCTGCACTTTTTTCCCCAGGAGATAACGCTCGTATGGCCCCGGTAGGACAGACCTGCCCGCAGTTGTTGCAGGTAGGCTCACAGCCCGCCCAATCCGCAACGACCCGTGGTGTCCAAAGCACATCAACACCTTGCTTGAAACCGATTGGTTGAAGGACATTGTTGGGACAAACCTTAAAACACTCGCCACAACGAATACACAACTGCAGAAACTTTTCTTCCGGAACGCTGCCGGGCGGACGAACCGGCACCGTTGTCCCCTTGGCGATAAGTAACGGTGCTGCTATTCCAGCCGCAGTTGCCCCGGCCATTCCGGCAAGAAATACCCGCCGGGAGCACGAGACGTTTTCGTGAGCATCATCTCGCCATTCCTTGAGATTGACATTATCCCAGCGGCTTGTGAAATTTATCGATTGCCTGGGGCACACGCCGCCACAGCTTTGACAGAACGTACAGTTCAAAATACGCGTTTCGTAATCGGGTCCAATAGCACTGAATGAGCAGGCATCTGTGCATCGGCCGCATTCGATACAGGTTGCATCGACTTTACGCTCGCTCAAACGAAGGAAATTGGCAAGTGAGAAAACCGCACCTGTAGGACACAGGTATCTGCACCAGAAATGCGGCTGAAGAAGGCCCAGAAATAAAACTAATGCGAATAAACCAATCGAAACGAAATGGCCCGCGTTCATTGACGGAACTAAATACCAGCTCTTTAAGAGGCCAAGCTGGATGGGGCCAAAGATAAACACCATGCCGCGCGTGACAACGGGAATCGCTGCAACAAATCCGCTCAGCAGCAAACCGAACACCGCCGAGACAAGTGTTGCCCCCAGAATATAGTATTTCAGGTTGGCCCACCAACCTTCCGTCTTGAGACGCAGGAACTTGATGCGACGACCGATCGCCCAGTCGAATATGTCAAGGAGGGTTCCCAGCGGACATACGTAGCCGCAGAAACCACGAGGTACGAGCAGGCATATTAGGATGATCACAGCCGCCCAGACGAGCGAGAAGATCCAAGTCCTGGCAGCCAGGGCAGTAGAGATGCTCAACAATGGGTCCAGGGTGAGAAACATCTCCGCATCGAGCAACTCTTTGGCTTGCATTGTTGCAGCGTAATCCCGCGAGCCATAAGGCCAGCATACGTAGAACAGGAACACGAGAAATCCGACAAAGCACACGCTTTGGACTATGCGCCGGATTGGCGATGCGAGCCATGTGGGCCCCAACATCCTGAGGACTTTGCGAAGACCCATGTGCATATCGTTCTTGGGCAGAAACAAATTCAACCGCATCAGAAGCTCCTATTCGGCGGATACCAGGATACTCAGACGCCACGTAATTTTGCCGTCACTTCATGCCGCTCGCAAGTGCCTTAGCTGTGGCATTGATTATCGCTTCGGATGTCATTGTTGCACCTGTCACTGCATCGACACCCTTTACTGACTGTCTGTCAATAATCTGCTTCGGCGTATCGGTAAGCGCAGAATAGAACTGCCTTTCCTTGTGCTTAGTGACCCTGACCGATTCTATCCGCCCGCCTTTCACAATGACCTCCACGTGCAGCTGTCCAGCATAGGCCAGGCTGGCAGCCTGGTAGGCACCGTCGGGAATCTGCGATAGGTCGAGGGCATCGAAGCATTTTATTGCCTGAATGTTGGCTCTCGCCCGCTCTACATTATGCTGGAAATCTTTTTCACGCCCGTTTGTGCCCGAAGCCGCAAGTGCCTTTTGATAGTAAGCCAGGGCTCTCTTGTAGTCGCCTCCAAGGCGACAGGCGTCGCCAGCTGTCAGATAGCCTACATCGGCCATACCCGTGCGGGCTTTTTCTTCTGCGAGTCTTATCGCTTTGTCGAATTCAGCCATCTCAGCCCAGAGCTTTATGATGGCGCCGTGACGCGTGTAATCCCGACCATAACGCGAGAGTATCTCCACAGCCATACTTTTGTTGCCGAGCTTCCAATAGCAGTGTGCCAGGCCCAACGGGTTGTACTGACCGCCCCTGCTGGCGCTCATCCGCCACCAAAACGCAGCCCGCGCCCAGTCTTCCAAAAGGTCATGGAACATACGTCCCAGGGTGCTCATCGAGCGGGTAAGTTTGGCCGGGTCGTTCTTATTCAAAATCATCAGGCGATGCACGAGCTTGACACCTTCCTTCCATCTGCCTGGATTGGGATTAATGATGTCCCAGATGAACTGGCCCACGTTCTTCTGAGCGTTCCATTTTCCAACCGGCTTCAGGGGCCAGCTTAGATCCAGTGTCTTTGGATATCTCGGCTCAACTGAATCCCACCACTCCGGCGATGTGCTGCCGACGTTCCTGATAAGGGCCTCCACCTCAGCTCTCGTGCGTGTAACCTTCGCCGGCTCATCTGAAGCCTTGACTGAAACCTCTGCCGCCACAAGCGATACGGCAACAACAGTCAGGCCTGTTAAAAGACATTTTTTGCCAAAACGTAAACGAATCCGGGTTGTTTTTCTCATTCGAAACTTCTCAAATATGTCAGAGGCGAGAATAGTAAAAATACGAAGTTAGCTCTAATTTGACAACAGGCCGAAAAGCAGACAAGTGCCCAAAAAGGACGAGTTCCGTGCGTGCATACTGGTTCAAATATAATGGCAGGACCGCTCCGAAAGCTGTTCACAGATATTAACTCCAAAATCCGCAGTTTGCACAACCGGCAATTTTGTTGAAATATGATATAGTCCTTTTTATAAATAAGAGTTGGTCCTTGACCAGCGAGGCTGCAACTTGAATTTCATATCCAGCATACCCTTCTTGGATTCGCGCCGACCGCTTTCAAACGGATCACCGGTATCAGCTATCCATCTCTTCAAACGTGCTTCCATCTCCTGTTGAATCCTGGTGAATTCCGGATTCCCCGCAAGATTGTTCAATTCGTAAGGATCATTCTTGCGATCGAACAACAGGGGCTCATGATCGTTCTCATTATGCCAACGGGCGTAGACCCATCGATCGGTGCGAACTCCCCGCCAGCAGCCGACCCACTTCTCACGGTTTGGCCAGCCCGTTCCCATATTCATAAGATAGACCGAATCAGGCGCTTCCGGGCCGTCCTTTCCCATAACGATATGGGCTAAACTATGACCTTGCACGCCATCAGGTATCCTAACACCACAGAGGGCCAGTAATGTAGGCATGACATCTACACTGCTGAACATAGCTCGAGTTCGCTGACCGGCTATAATTTTCCGCGGGTAACGCATGATAAAGGGTATGTGGATAGATTCTTCATATGGGGTGGATTTCGATGCACGCATAGTGTGGTGCATCCATTCATCCATCGGTTTACCGTAGCCGTGACTGCTTAGATGATCACCGTGGTCGGAGGAAAAACACACGATCGTATCGTCGGCGATCCCGAGCCCCTCAAGGGTTTCCATTAATCGGCCCATCTGCGCGTCAAGGGAGGTAACATTGCCATAGTAGTGCGCAATTTCCCGACGAGCGAAGTCGGCCATCTGCCGGGGGACATTGGGTGGCAGATCGACCTTAGCGGGATCATAAATCTTGAACTTCTCAGGATACTGGTTATAAGGCCAATGCGGCGGCTCCCAGCTAATGACCAGAGCGAAAGGAGAATCCCCACGTGCCTTTACGTGATCTTTCATGAACTTGATTGCCTGATCGGTTTCACCCTCGGGAGCAAACTTGTCAATCTTGATGGGTCCGGTTTCATTCCGGTGATAGGTGGCCCCATAATGTCGATTAAGACAATTAAAAGAGAACATATAATCGAAACCGTAACGTTTCTTCTCCGTGTACGGTCCGTCGCCTAAATGCCACTTACCCACATACGCGGTGTGGTATCCGGCGGTTTTCAGAGCCTGTGGCAATGTGACCTGGTTGTCCCATAACAGATATTCGTTGTCCGGCACGCCATTAGCAAATCCATACTTGCCGGTTATTATGTTTGCCCGGTAAGGTGAGCACAAGGGATGACCGGCGAAGGCATTGTCAAAAACCAGGCCTTGTGAGGCTAAGCGATCGAAGTTTGGCGTGCGGACCACCTGATTCCCGCTCGAACCCATCGCGCTGTAGCGAAGCTGGTCGGCAAAAACAAACAAAATATTCGGCTTCTTCTTATCCGATCCCATCTGGGGCGATAAGCCTTTTGCCGGCTGCCCATATCCACTTAAAAGCATACCCGCCGATACCCCACCAGTTCTCCCAAGAAAATCCCGACGATTGATATGTCCATTACTATTCATGATCATCCCTTAACCTCTGCTTAATCAACCGGCCCATTTTGAACTTCACTGCTCATTTGGCCGGAACATGAACTTGTTCCATAGTTTTCGGGTTCTGTGCTATCCTGGCTGCACGCGTATTAGTCTAACAAACAAGGCCTTTTTAATCAAATACTCTAATTGTTTTTTCTTTAACAAGGTATAGTTGTTTTCCATTTTTTACCTGAACGAGAAGTGGCTGGTGGGAGCGGGTTTTCCGGATTAGAGAGGAGCGGGACAAGAGAAGCCGGAAAGAACTTCTTTCTTTTGGGAAACTATCTTGGCCAACTCCAACTCACAAGATCGTCGCTCCAGGAGATAGCCAAACTGGCTGCGCCATGGGCACGTTGAGCCTGCATCCCTTCTTTTGAAGAACCATGGAAAAACATAATGTATTTACCAACAGTGACTTCATCCGTTAAATCAATGACCGTTGCAGCCGTTAACCGCCCCTGGGCCCAGGGCCAGTCTTTCTGTCCGAGCGACAGCAGTTGTACGTTTGGTCCCCATGATTTGGGATCTTTCGAGCGCTTAACGCCGATACCATTTGCCGGAGAATGGAACATGACGTATTCATTGCCCTGCCGAATGACCGTTACATTTTCACCAGCTTGAGCATTGCCAACATAAGTCCAGTTCTTCAGGTCGTATGAATAAGACATGCTAACGCCTCTCTGCTTGTAGAAGCACCACCACTTACCCTCCTCCTCAGCATCCTCAAGAAGATAGGGATCGATCATTCGGCCCATCTTTTCCCGGGGCACATCATTGCCCTTGACCTTAAGCAACTCCGGCTCAGACCAATTCTCCAGGTCCCTGCTGCGCATGATCCAGATTCTGCTGTCGTTTGTACCGAATACTTCCCGACCGGGCGTCGGATACGTCTGGAGACAAATAATCCATTCGCCTTTGTAGGGGACGATATTGCCCGGACTGCTATAATTCAGATTGCGGTTTCTTGGGGTAACGATCTTCGGGAACGTCCAGTGGACCAGATCGGAGCTAATGCTGTAAGCAGTCATGTTATAGTACCCGCCGTCAGCCGCCGTCTCAGACAATGTAAAATAAAGATAAAAGCAGCCGTTATGGAAAATGACCGCTGGATCGCGATAAGCATACTTGTGGTCACCGCGGAAAATGATTGGAGATCTCAGTTCTGAAAAGGCAATTTTATCTTTTCCATAGGCAGTAAGGCCGCAAATCATGCAAGTAGTAAAAATGAACCACTTTAATTGCTTCGTGATCCAGGTTTCCTGCCTGAGAAATCCTGCAACTCGAAATACTGTTGTATTCGTCGTTTGTTGCATGCCGGGGACCTCTAATACGATAACCGACGTTTTCAATCTGTACCTGCTCAACTGCACCATAGAATATCAAGTGTGTCTTGAAAATTCAAGCTTTGCATTGATTGGGTGTGGCCATATTTCCTGGCAGAGTAATTTCCCCGTTGTCATTCTGAGCCGAACGCAGTGGAGCGAAGAATCTCTAATCCTTAGCACTAAACCGTTCGAGGAGTCTGCTATTGCGTTGGACCTGAGTCGGCTGATTCTATGATGATGTCACGACCGGGTAGCTTTTCGACGAGAATGGAGCTGTCCCGCCGAGTTGTTTTATATCGTTTCGATCCGAGGGTAATCGAGGGTTTGTTCACGGCAAGGGCCGCTTTTCGGTCACTGTTTTGAATTTCAAGAGCGGCGGGTTTGGCTGGATCGAGCTCAGCGTCAATTGACCAGGGTCCTATGCAAACGGTGTGATTGCCGAGCACCTCAGGCGAGACGAATGGACTTCCATCATTTGCGTCCAAAACCTGTATGACTGTCAGATAGCGCATCTTCTTGATTTTCCGCACTGGTGAAACAGATGCGTGCCATTGGTTGGGATATTGGATGATTTTTCCTCGGGAAGTGTTATTTCGCCAATTCAAGGCCGGGGGATCGAAACGATTGTGGACATCGAAACTCAAGGGAATCGGCGTAAAGAAGTCAATCCGGCTGCGGGCGGACGGGATGGTCGTAATAAGGCTGTTACTTGCCGGATCGGGCGATATCTTGTTCGGACTGTGTAAAAGCCAGGACCATTGTGCCCGGTGGTCGGCCTCAAGCTCATCGTATATAACCACAATCGATGGTCTTAGGAATACGATGTGGCGGCGAAAAAGGGTCAAACCGGCGTTTCCATAGGCGTTCGAGGCATCGCCAAGACAATAGGTGATGCGATGGCCGTGCAGGTATCTCTCGATCCATCCGTAGCCATTTGGTGTACCCATAAGCTGGCCTTTGTTGTCGATGAGGACTGTGTTATGTCCGCGTGAGTGCTTGTACCAGCCAGTGAAGTGGTCGTCGGCGTAGGATATGTAATAGCCCGAGCTGGAATACAGTTGCTTGCCGCCAAAGAGAATGTTGAATGAGTTTTGGTTTGCGTGGGCGTGATTGAACGAGCCGAAAGGACTTGAGCGAAAGGCCAGCATAAGGTTATTTGAGGTATCGGTAAGATCTTTGTGCATTGCGGCAACGCCGATGTCACGGAATAATCGTGCCTGCGGCAGATCAAAAGACGCGGGGGTTGGCGCCGGAGAATCGTATTGAGCACGAAGCCGGTGCCATCTTTGAGAACTGTCATTGCGAAGGGTTGACTGCAATGGTTTTAGGGACTCGCGAACGTACCAGCCGGCGTAAGAGTCATCGAATTTTCTACCGAGGATGTCAGCGAATGCCAGCCGAGACAATGGGGCCAAGTGTCGTCGTTCGCAACCGTCGCCGAATCCGTCGGAAGCCGAGTTGGGTGGCCAGGTATAAATCATATAGTAGATCGAATTACGATACCAGGGATGTGCAAAGAAGTCCACACCAGTTAACTGCTCGAAGAAGGTGGGGATTGAAATCAGGGTCACGAAATTAGTGCCGAAGTAGTTGTTGCCGTTTGCCCAGCCGCCGTCTTCGCCGCCCAGGAGGGGGACGCGGGCAAGCCAGAGTTCATAGACATAGGATGCCCAAAGCTCAGCCTCATCGATCTCACCGAGAGTGGCGAATGCAGCTTCGGCAAATTCGTGTAAGACGTGCTGCCAGATATGGGCAGAGAAAACTTTAGTTTCGAGGTTGTTTCGCCAACTGGTGAACATTCTGCCGGCACGGGTGGCAATGGCGTTTTGGAGACTGGTTTTTTCCTGCGGCGTCAGCAAATCAAAGCAGGAGTCGTAGGCAAGGGCCATCGACCGCAGGCACGCGCCATCGGCGAAGTCACTGACTTTGCGACTGGTGAGGCCTTCCGGATCGAAGTTGGCGACGTGTGTGGCGTAGCGGACCGCCTGTCGGCCATATTTTCTGTCACCTGTGATTATATAGGCCTTGGCTAAGGCGCTGGCTGACGCGCTGAGCTGGTTTCCCAGAGCCTTGCTGGCCCATTTTGCAAAATTCTTTTGCTCAAAAACGTTTTTCCCCTTTTGCCGGGGTCTCGCCGAGTTTTCTGCAGGCGGTTCTCGGCCGATGAACTTGTCGGCAGCATTGATTATTGATTTGGCTTGCTGCGATTTCTTCATGCGTTTTCGAAAGGCGGTAAGCTCATCGGGATTCATAAGGATTCGAGGATGACTTTTTGGGCAGGCGGAAAGCATTTGCTTAGCCGAGGGAGTGACAAAAGTTCTCACCGAGCCGGAAACAGTGAAGCTGTGGATTTTCGACTCGCTCTGAACCTTCCCGTTCCTTAAGACCTTGTAGCGCCAGTGCCATTTACCGAGGGCAAGTTCTGTGTGTGGATTGAAGATTGCCCACGGCAGGTCGTTTGATCTTATGGTCTTGTTAGCCGGGAAGTGCGGCTCCTGTGAAAGCTGGACTCGATAGCGGATGTCTTGTCTTTTCACCGCCGGCCACAGCAACGAAGGAGGATTGACATCGACAATAGTACCGTCTAAGGGCCAGACCGTCTGTCTTGTCACCGGGTGTATGGCCTGGATTGATGAGTGCGAATCTTTCGTTGCGGTTTGTTCAGCCTTTGCCGAGCCTAAGGCAAAAGCACAGAGCAGCACAGTACCATAGCAGCATATTGCGGGCTTTCGGATCCTTGTTGAACTGGAAATCATTTGCGGTCCTTTTTGGTTTGTAGATTGTCAGTGATATAATTCTGTGACTTCGATGTTGTCCCACCACAGGTCAGTGTGCCACGTTCTAAAGCCGATGATGCCTGATTTGTGTTCGGGATTGGCAGTATCATCGATTTTGTCCAGATAAACAATACCGTCCACGGCATACGTGATTCTGTTGCCTTTTTTTGTGATGGCAATGTGGTAGGTCTTATTCTGTTTACACTCGTATGCAAAGTTCTCTTGCAGGAGATTAAAGCCGGGGTCGTCACGCATTCGAAAGCGTGCGTCATTGGGATCGCCGTTGGCCAGAAATGTGAAGACATAGCCGTTCAATTTATGGTACTTGCCGTATTGTCCATCGGTACGTTCGTTCTTTGTCTGCAATAAAGGCGTACCCGAAGGATCAGAAAACAGGAAGAAAAAATTGATGTTGTTCTTGTTGCCATCGGATGCCAGGACGTGGGCGTCGAATTCAACGCGGATGTCACCACCGAAGGTCCTGTTCAGCCAGATGGTTGATGCGCCGTGATCCTCGCCGTTGTTGTCGAGATTGGCGTCAGCATGAAGCCGATCCTTTTCGATTCGAACGAGTTTGCTGCCTTCGTGCCACCAACCGGCAGGAAGCTTCGTGCCCTCGGCGTAGGAGTTGAAATCTTCCCGAAAGATTACTTTCTCGGCGGGTGCTGGTAGCAACTGATTACAAGAGACTGTCAGTACGAGTAGCGGCCCAACAATAGATATGCACTTTATCTTCATGCAGATAGAGAATACCGGACTGAGTGGATTTGTCAAATCATAGTTGTATTATTTGGATTAGCACAGTTGTCTATTTTAACTCTGCTGCCACGATATTGGTCGGATGTTTTCGATCTTGGACTCGTCCAGCTCAATCCCAAAGCCCGGCCGGTCCGACAGTTCCAGTATCCCGCCCACAGGCTTGGGCTGGTGTTTCTCGAAGTAGTAGTAACTGCGCATCTTCTGAATCAGATACTCCACAAGAGGACAAACTTCTATTGGTTGGCTTGCCACGACATGCATGGCGGCGTGGAGGCTATGGCCATGCGGGATAACATTGACTCCATGAACCGATGCCAGCGTACATATCTTGACCAGCTCACTCACCCCGCCACACCATTCCGGATCGGCCTGAACCACCATGATCGCGTCGGCCTTGAGGAACTTGTGTACATCCCAGCGACCATAGAAATGCTCTCCCGTAGCCACTGGGATCGAGGTTTTGCGACTAAACTCGATGAATGCATCGAGATTGGCAGTCTGGAAAGGCTCTTCTATCCATCGTGGACGATATTGCTCCGCCCGTCTGGCCCAGGCCAATGCATACTGAAGATCCCATTTCCAGAACGCATCAAACATGAGGTCCACATCATCCCCCACAGCTTCGCGGAGCAGACGCACAACTCTCACATCCTCTTCAACACCCTCAGGACCGTCGCCGGGGCCTCGGTCTCGTACAAACCACTTTTGATGCCGATATCCCTCTTGCTTTAACTCTCGAGCTTTCGCACGCAGAGCAGATGCTTCCTGCGAGAAGCCCAGGCAGCTGGCATAGGCCCTCACTTTCTTTCGAGAACCACCGAGAAGTCGATAAACGGGTAAGCCAAAGATGCGACCACGAAGGTCCCAAAGGACATTATCTACGGCGCTGAGACCCATAATGTAGTGACTACCGCGTGAGTGCCGGCTTGCTCGGAACATCCTGTCCCAATACGCTTCATACGCCAGTGGGTTCTGTCCGATCATACTTCGCTTAAAGAACCGATCAACGAACATCGCTGCCTCGTTGTCGATCGGGCCATAGAGACCTGTCAGGCCTTCGTTGATATGGACCTTCAAATAAAGAGCCTTTCTCTTGCTCTTCCCTGTCACCTGGAGGATTTCCACTTTTGTGATTTTCAAGTCTGCCGGCTTGCTTTGGCGCGCCGACCCAAACAGATTTGTAGTGGGCACAACTTCAGCACCAACGCCCAGTCTCGGGACTACACCTAAAGCTGCAAGGCTCGTCAAAAAACTGCGTCGCTTCATTTGGTCAACCATCTGCGTCTCCTTTCACTGGAAAAATCTTTTCATCAAACCGCATCCATACTCCACTCAAGACATTCCATCACATTACGGTAGTATACATTAAAGCCCAAATGGTTGCCACAAGCTTCTTTCAAAATGGCACCTCTGATATCCTAACCTCTCAAGAACGCCCATCGTACATGCAGCTCATCCTGTATCTCTTGAGTGAATTCTGTGCTTGCGTTGCTTGAGTCTTTTTGATATTTTCTTTTTCATTCGATATGCCGCCTTGCATGTAAAAGGTGTTTCTATGACGCGTAGATGTAGAATATTGCTTCTCTTGACGGCTCTTTTCGCTGCCGTCGCCGGATGTTTTGTAACTTTTGTAGGGCCCTGGCCCACGTACAAGAGCGGCTTTAAAAATAAGTCCTATTACAAGAAGGCCCTTGCTGCAATTGAGCGAAATGGCAAGCTTTCGTCCCACGATTCCAACATCGGTCAATTCGAAGCGGGCTGGGGCTCGCGCTCCATCACACCACCGATAGGTACTCCCATGGCTGGATTTGGGGCCCGCGAAGGCAAACCATCGACGGGAGTACACGATGAAATCTTTGTCAAGGCACTGGCGGTCAGCGACGGTACGGATACGGCCGTTATTGTCGGTGCGGATATGCTGATCGTCCCCGAGAATGTTGCCGAGTTAGTCCGGTTCCAAGTCTCCAGGCAGACGGCACTCACGACAAATGAGATTCTCTTTAACGCCAGCCACAATCACTCAGGTCCGGGTGGATTTGCCCCCGGCTTTGCTTCAAAAGCCTTCAACGGACCGTACGACCCGAACATCCCCGATTTTCTGGCAAGAGCCTTCACAGAAGCCATAGTCGAGGCCTACCAGTCGCTTGAGCCGGCTAAAGTGACACATGGCGGTGTGGACGCTCCTGAGTACATCAGAAACCGCACTCGCAAAGAGGGCCTGGTCGACAGTGAGCTTAGCTACATGCTTGTCGAACAAAAAGACGGAGATCGCTGCTTCCTGGTAAGTTACTCTGCACACCCGACCATTCTCGGCGCTGAAAACATGCAGTTCACAGGCGAATATCCCGGTTTCCTCGTGCGTCGCATTAAAGAACAGACAGGCGCCGAGGCTATTTATCTTGGCGGATCTGTTGGCAGCATGAGTCCCCGGCCTCCTGAAGGAGATAATCCTTTTGATCGCTGCCGCGCCATGGGTGCAGCGTTGGCGGACAAGGTGCTCGAAGCGGTTACAGATACCACACTATTCAAAGATAAAGTGGACATTGCATCTATTGGATTTCCTATTGAGCTGCCGCCGTTTCAACTGCGTCTCAGTAAAAACTGGCGTGTATCGAAATTCTTGTTTCCTGTTCTTGGCGTTGATGCCGATGGTTGGATGCACGCCGTGCGCATCGGGGATATTGCATTGGTGGGTACCCCTGCCGACTATTGCGGAGAAATCAGCATAGACCTGAAGTCCCGGACGCAAAATCGCGTTAGCGATCTCTGGGTGCTGAGCTTCAACGGCGACTATGTTGGATACATCTCTCCTGACAAGTACTACTACGATAAAGATGAGAAAGGCGGCTACGGATATGAACGAGGCACCATGTCGTGGATTGGGCCTGACCAGGAAGCTTTCACCGTATCGCTTATCACGCACATGATTGATGTCCTGTTCCCTGAATCTCGTAAGAGTCTGTAACAGCCCCGGCACGCCGGGGATGAGCACCCCGTATGGAAGGATAAACTATTTGATTACTCTTGCATTATCCGGTAAACTTTAACCGTGGCTCAGTTCGTCTGCTTCAGGCTGCTATGTGAATATAAATGGCTGCTATCATTAACCGAAGTGATAATTCAGTAAGAGTGCTGTGATTGACGGAATAAGAACTTCATGCAGGACTATGTCAATAGTAAACGGTTGTACGAAAGAAAGGAGAACATTACGATGAATTGGTTTAAGATTGGGATCGTGGTTACTATAACGTGTATATTTGCTTCATTTCAGCACTGCGCACATGCAAGTGACATCAATAAAACGATTCAACAACACCGCATGGGAACATTGATCATTGAGACGCAGCCTGGATCAAAGGTACGTGTAGAACAGCTTCGACACGAGTTCTGGTTCGGTGCGGCGATTTCGTCATCAGTATTTAGCCGAAGGTATGATCCTGAGAATGAACGCCGATATAAAGAGGTGTTCCTGGCGAACTTCAACGCTGGTGTCACCGAAAACGCATTAAAGTGGCATGCGATGGAACGGTACCAGGGCCAGGTGGACCATACAGTCGTAGATGCGATCCTGAAGTGGACTTCTGAACACAACATCCCGCTGCGCGGGCACTGCCTGTTCTGGGGTGTACCTGGGAGAGTTCAGAATTGGATCAAGCAACAAGATGATGAGGTGCTGCGTGAGACTATCAAGACCCGTGCCACGACCATTGCCCGTCGATACCGTGGACGATTCGCAGAGTATGATCTCAATAACGAGATGATACATCGCAACTACTATGCCGAGCGACTGGGACCGGGCATCACCAAACAGATGGCCGACTGGGTCAAGCAGGGAGACCCGGATGCGACACTATTCGTCAACGACTACGATGTCCTGACAGGTAAGCGATTGGATGACTATATCACTCATATCCGTGGATTGCTTCAGGAGGGTGCGCCGATCGGTGGGATTGGCGTACAGGGGCACCTGCACGGAGAGTCTTTTGATCCGAACGCTCTGCGGCACGCTCTTGACAAGTTGGCACAGATTGGCCTGCCTATTCGTATCACGGAGTTCAATATCCCAGGCCAGCGGTCCCGCTTTTCCAAACGCCGGGATCTGAAGCTCACACCCGATCAGGAACGGGCTAAGGCCAAGTCACTTACAGACTACTACCGCATCTGTTTTGCAAATCCTGCGGTGCATGGTATTCTCATGTGGGGCTTTTGGGAGGGTGCAAACTGGATCCCGCAATCCTCGTTATACCGGCGGGACTGGACACCAACTCCTGCCGCTGATGCGTATCGTGAACTGGTATTCAATCAGTGGTGGACACAGTGGAATGGTAAGGCGGATACACGCGGACAGTGTCGTGTACGTGCATTTTATGGCAAACATCGACTCACAGTTAACGGACAAGAGAAGATAGTGAACCTCAACCAGACCGCAGGCAAGGCAGTTGTTTCCTTCAGATAGATCAGTGGCAAAGGAACAGGGCCTATAGATTTTAATTGTCTATATTGCAAAGAAGGGAAAATTCATGGTTAAGTGGCATGGATCACGACGCTTTTTTCTAAAGTCCGTGGGTTTGGGAGCGGCTACTATGGTCGCCTCCTGTAAGATATCGCCAAAGGTTAAAAAGGACAGAAACAGGCCGAATGTTATTTTAATAATGACGGATGACCAGGGATACGGAGACTTTGGTGTTTCGGGCAATCCGGTCATCAAAACACCCAATATAGACGCAATGGCACGTCGTAGCGGTTCAATGAAGAACTTCTACGTACATCCGGTTTGCGCACCGACGCGCGCGTGTCTTATGACGGGCCGTTACAACTACCGCACGCGGGCCATAGACACGTGGGTCGGCCGGGCCATGATGGAGCCGCAAGAGACTACCGTGGCTGAAATTCTTCGTCAGGCCGGTTACGCAACCGGCATCTTTGGGAAATGGCATCTCGGTGACAACTATCCCATGCGGCCTATGGATCAGGGATTCGAGCAGTCGCTGGTGCACCGAGGCGGCGGTATTGGCCAGCCGGCGGACCCGCCGGGCGGCGAGGGCAAATACACCGACCCTATTCTTATGGATAACGGCACGTTGACGCAGTTCAAAGGCTACTGCACCGATATTTACTTCGAAAGGGCTGCAAAGTGGATATCGAAATGCGCTTCTCAGAACAGGAACTTTTTTGCTTACATCCCCACAAACGCTCCTCATGGTCCTTTCCACGATGTGCCGGAAGATACTTACAACATGTACAAGAAGATGGATTTGAGCAATGATCGCTTTCCCCAGGATAAGGGCCATCCGCTGCCTAAGAAGAGCGACCAAGACAAAAGGGCTCGGATTTTCGCCATGATAACGAATATCGACGACAATGTGGGCCGACTATTTAGCGAGCTGGATAAGCTCGGGCTGACAGAAAACACCATTGTCATATTCATGGTTGACAACGGACCCAACGGTCGGCGATATGTTGCCGGGATGAAGGGCATGAAAAGCCACGTGCACGAAGGCGGCATACGCTCACCTTTCTATGTTCAGTGGCCCGCGGTTGTAGAACCCGGACAATCATCAGATCGAATTGCCGCACATATCGACGTGCTGCCCACAATCCTGAATGCCTGTGGTGTTCAAAAGCCTGCCGGGCTTAGACTTGACGGTCGCAGCCTGTTGCCGCTTCTGAAAGGTCAGAAAGTGAATTGGCCCGACCGAATAATCGTCATCCAATCGCACCGAGGCAATGAGCCGGTTCTGTACAACCATTTTGCGGCACGGACGCAGCGGTGGAAGCTTCTGCACGCAAGTGGCTTCGGCAATGAGACATTCAAAGGTAAGCCGAAATTCGAGCTTTATGATATGGCGGCTGATCCTTTGGAGCAACACGACCTGGCCCAGGAGCGGCCCGACGTAGTGGAGATGATGCGCAATAAGTACGAGCTGTGGTTCAAAGATGTCAGCAGTACAAGACCAGACAACTACGCTCCACCGAGAATCCATATCGGTACGGACCATGAGAATCCTGTCGTTTTGACACGCCAGGACTGGCGACACATCAAAGGGCGAACGTGGGCACCTGACTCCAATGGCTATTGGGAGCTATTCGCAGCTACCTCTGGGAAGTACGACATTCGGCTTCGTTTTCCTGTACTGGAGACCGATGCCAAAGTCACTCTGGAAATAGCAGGCACCAGATTCAAAGCCGACATTTACAAAGGTGTGGCTGAACATACTTTCATATCCGTGCCAATCAGAAGAGGTGAAGTCCGTTTGCTTTCGGGCCTGACTACCGAAAGCGGAACAAAAGGCCCCTGGCAAGTGGATGTGTTTCTCAAGTGAGCAATTATCAAGCAAAGGCCGATCATAACTGAACTGAGCAGGCCGATGAATCAATGGTTCTGACCAAGCAGGTACCTGCTATGAAATGCGCCCCAGGATGCGGTCCAGAGAGTCGGATGTCTGGTAGATCAAGGCCTCCGGGTAGTGTGGGTAGGGATGAAAATACTCAAAGGTGACGTATCCGCGATACCCTGTTTTATCTAATTCCTCCATTACAGCAGGCCAATTAGTAGTGCCATCCAGCAGCGGACGAAATGTTTCCAGTGAATAATCAGTGCTCTTCTTTGAGAATTCCTTAAAGTGAGTATTCTTAATGCGTTTACCCATTATCGGTATCCAGTGCTCAGGATACTGAAAAATCGAGATATTTCCGGTATCGAAATGAATCTTCACATGCTCACTTTGAAACGAGTCGACAAAATCATTCATTTCCATGGGAGTCATGAGGTAGCCGCTGAAGAAAATGTTCTCGATGTTCAGGAAAACATTTAGCCTTTCAGCCTGGGGTATCAGCTTTTTGACGGCTTCTCTGGCGCGGCGATCGCAGAGGTCATTGGGTACCGGCTCATAATCGTCTCGCCAGGGAATATGAACTGCACCCGGCACCAGCAATACGTTTTGCACGCCAAGGTCGTGAGCGGCTTGCGCGATTTTTCCGGCCAATTCGAGACCTTCCTTGCGTTTGGCCGGATTGTTGCTGGTCAAAGGATAAGGCCAAAAAAGAAAGGAGCAAAGCCCGCTAATCCGGATTCCAATCTTGTCGGCTAATCGTCGAATGGCCTGGTAGTCTTTCGTTCCTGACTTGGGTGAAAGGTCGTTCTCCAGGTCATAGTTCAATTCGATACCATCAAATCCGGCGTCCTTGGCTAACTGCAGGCACTCCTTCAAATCCATTAGCTGGGGATAAGGAAAGGCCCATTGGTTGATGGATTTCTTCATGGCATAGCGTTTGGTCGAACCCTTTCGAGGATCGGCTCTGCGTTTCGTCTTCTTCGCCAGAGCTTTGCTCGAAAACGCCGCTGCGCCTGCAGAAGCCAGCACTGCTTTGATTGCACTGCGACGCGTCAGACAGTTGTATCCGGGTGGCAAGATGCTGGCTTTTGAGTCGTTTGTGATGTAATCTTTTGGCCAATGTTCCGAATAAGTAGAATCTTTCGTGACGCACATAATATCACCTTTTGGAACTCGTATCTTAAATTTCCCTATTCCGGCTACTCAGCGATACTGCATAGCCCTGTGCTCGATAAGGTATCAAGTTGTCCTTTAAAACGCAAACCTTTTATAGAACGCCCATCGGCAAATCAGGGCTGGTAGGGGGGCAGCGACTTGCGCTTTGTCAAAGGTAACATGGGACCAATGTACCGCTTTGCTATGACAACATTGTCGATAAACAAGTGGTCGTCACTCTCCGCAGTCCATGTCCCTCCGTGGTAGATGTTGATCCAGATACACTCGATCTTCAAGTCCGGCACATCACGCATGCGAACATCCGTCTTCTCGAATGCAAGTCTTCCGTCAACCCAGCCGCGAAGGATGCCGTCGTTCTTTCCCGGCGTGTTCATCTTCACATACTGTTCGATGCAGTACCATCGATTATTCTCGAGAAAGCCCAGTTTATCCCTCTGCCAAATCCAGGCACTGCCGTACCGGCCCCGCATGTCAGCGTGATAGCAGTAGAAACCTATTGGCGTCTTTCCTTCTTTTTGCCCCCTGAACTGACCACGTGCCGACCATCCATTTCGTCCATTGCTTGGTCTGCCGCCCCAGCCGCCCCGACTGTATGTGCCGCTGATACCAGGCAGCTTACCGCCCCTTCTGGGATTCCAATCGCTTCCGAAACGAAGATAGTACCGAAAGTAAATCTCTTCAGGCTCGCTCCCCATCTTGTCCTTGAATTTATATTCGATGCTCGCACCATAGTGTTCACCCTTGTGTACTTTGATTTGCAGTGCCTTGTTCTGCAGGGGCTGAAAGCTCCGTTCCTTGTCCTCATTTACCACACGAACAGTCTTTCGCCTTGCGACTGACCAGTACTTGTACCACTCGTCAGACTCGAAATCCGTAAAGATGATCACATCCGGATCCTTCTCTATCCCCTCGTCGCCAGTGTACTTGCCCGCCAATCCTCTTCTAATGGGTGTTTGTCCCCCGGCAGAGATGATAAGCGGCGTAAAGCAGATCGCAGCAAGTAACAAGATCAAGGTCCGGAATCTCTCGTAATTGAACGTGGTCATTCTGATTTCCTTTCTGTGTTAGAATCGTTATTCGGTTCATTATAACGTTAGGCGCGAATTGCCGCAACTGATTTGAAATCGTATCTCAGCTTGCAATGAAGGCGGAATCATTGTATAAAGTAGCCTTACAACCCGCTTATCGTCCAGCTTTTTCAATTGACTGCTTAGTTCGCCTTGACGCCGGCGAGCGCCTCGCCCTTGCCGAGGAGGTAGATGTTGGGACGAGGTGGCGGCGCCATCCCGTCACCGAGGAAAAAACCCGTATGTGGCGGCTTGTTATAGACCACGTTTTGCCAGGCAATCGACAGGCGGTATTGCGGATCGTGCATCAGTGTATAAATACGGTGCTCAGTCGGGATAGTCGTGGTATAGAGTCGAAGGGCCTGGCCGTCGGGGGCGGTCATTAGCAACTCCTCACGCCAGTCGCCGATGAAATCGCCCATGATGTTGGGGCCACGACTGCCGCCTCGAGATTCGGTCGCGAAGAGCCTTTGTTCGGCACCTGTTTCCCAGTTCCATTTGTTGACGGTGGAACGGGTGAGCAGCTCGCGCAGCAGGTCGCCGTCCCACCAGATCACAAAACTGCTCGATCGCGGATTGGGACCTATCTCGTTACCTCGTGAGTCACGCAGGCCTCCCGGCCCGCCCCAAGCTTCATAGCCGCGGTGGCGCGGGTCGATGTCGGCCGCCATACCACCACCGACGTCAACACCGGGGCTGTGTTTCCAGATGAGTTCGCCTGTGCGCGCATCACGCATCGCAGCACATGGGGTCTTGAACCGGACGGTTTCATCCTCGTTTTCGTGGATTGTGAAGACCTCCAGGCCGGGACGGTCGGGGTACATATCGCTGATGTGCATCGAGTCACCGTGCCGCAACCCAGTGGAGTAAAGCCCCTGGCCGTTGTCATCGACAACCATCGAGTGGTAGACGATCTCGTCCTTTCCGTCCTTGTCCACATCAGCCACTGATAACGAGTGGCCACCCATGCCCGAGTAGGGCGAGGCGTCCTCAAAGGGGGGATAGCTGATGCCCGAGTCAAAGACCCAGCGGCTGGACAGCTTACCGTCGCGCCAGTCCCATGCAGCCAGGACAATGCGGCCGTATACACCGCGGCACATCACCACGCTCGGGCGCACACCGTCCAGGTAGGCAACACAAGCCAGGAACCGATCACAGCGGTTGCCGTAACTGTCGTTGCCACCATTACCCCCGATGCCGCCCCAGCCGTTGATCGGATAGCGATTAGGTATATAGTTGACCGTTTTTAACGCCTTGCCGCTCTGGCCGTCGAAAATGGTGAAATACTCCGGGCCGTCGAGGATGCGACCGTGGGTCCGGTCACCTTCCTTATGGATCCGCCAGTCCTTGTCCTTGTCGCCGATTACCTGCCCCTTCCCGTCCATTGTACCGTCGGCGGTCTTGCATGCCATCTCGGCCTTGCCGTCACCGTCCAGGTCATAGACCATGAACTGGGTGTAGTGTTCGCCGTCGCGAATATTGATGCCCAGGTTGATGCGCCACAAGTGCGTGCCGTCCAGCTCGTAGGCGTCGAAGATAGGCGTTCCGGTGATTCCGGCAAATGAGTTGTCCCGGCCTCGCGATACCTGATGCAGGACGATTTCGTATTCGCCGTCCCCGTCCAGATCGGCGATCGAGGCGTCGCCGGGCCGATATTCGGGGATGCTCTGGATCGGGATTTCGAGGTAGTTGTTGTCCCAGGCGCGAGCCGACTTGGTTGGCGCCAGTTCCTCGCCGTTCAACAGCGGTCGGACAAAGTACCGAAGCGGCTGACTGGTGTCGGCACCGCGATCGACATAATTAGTGGCTCCAGCAATTAGCGTTTCATTGACCTTGACCGGCGCGCCGCCGTCGGTCACACGGTAGAGATTGAAGGCAACTGTCTCGGGATCGGTCCCGAACAGTCGCCAGCCGACATAGACAACGCCGTCAGACTGCTTGACAGCCACAATCCCACGAGTGAGGTTTTCCATCTGGCGTTGTGCCGGGGCGGCTGCGGCCAGACCCAGCAGCAGGCAAATAGTGATTCGGGTCGAATAGTGAACCATGATAAAAGCTCCTTTCTTAATTTCCGCTAATCTGGTCCCCAGAGAAGACTGCTCACGTAATGAATACCTGCTTCCCGAAGCAATTCCAATACTGTTGGTCCCCCCTATAAGTATATTCTTAATTCGTTCTCGCGGCAAGAGTAACGAATTACGCAGTTAAGATTTCCGAGAGCATTTATTTACAGTTACATGCTGTTCATCATTCACAGGTTACTATTGAACCGCTCAAAAGAAATTACCTCTGTACCTGTTGGAGGTTCCTTGTCTTCTCAAAGCTCAAGTCACAGCATGAGTTCCCTCAGGAATTACGAGCGAACTCATGAGGACTTACCTTGACGCCAGGCGGTTAATATGATACACAAATGTGTATATGATCGAACTGAACAGAACCGATAGGAATATCATTGAGGTACTGGGAAACAACACGTTAACTTTCGAACAGCTTGCCGCCAAAGCTGGCTATGAGGTGAGCGATCATTTTAAGCGAACCGTCTCCTCGCTTTCCAGGCTGGGGATCATGGGCAATAAGAAGGTCGGTTATTTAGTGCAGCCACACTTTCAGCGGATCGGTGATGAGCTATAGTTTGAACTTTGTGATGGGAATGGAGAATGACTAATCTAATCAATCGCAGTCAATGCAAGAAATTCGCCCTGAAATGGGCGGCGGAGTTTCGCCCGGGATGGGAGCCAATGCAGGTTTCGGGCCAGTTCCTGGACGATCTCAATACAAAGGTCAGGTTGGTGATTCAGTCAGCCATCACTCACCATCCATCAAAAGGCAAGACTATCAAACATCTGTTCTGAAAAATTATGCACATTCATAGTGCTATAGACGATTGACAAGCGCACAGACACACTTTTCAACGCTAAATCCATGAAATTGAAAGACTTGAGCGCCCGATGAATTCTTAGCTACTACGATATCATTATTCACCTTTCATCAATTCAACCACTTCCTGAGCACTTTCCGCATGGATCAGGGCCTTACAAAAAGACTTTGAGCGGGCCAGTTTTGCTATTTCCGCAAGGGCTTCCACATGAGGGCCAGGCTGGTTAGGTGGAGCCAACAAAAGAAAAAAGAGCTTTGAC
>SDBS01001222.1_pt1 | contig 26247 bp, 27 predicted proteins | sample 2277091 | NCBI WGS metagenome assembly SDBS01 (sample SAMN10404972, study PRJNA504765) | marine sediment metagenome | isolation source: marine sediment core GS10_PC15, 163 cmbsf | place: Arctic Ocean: Southern Knipovich Ridge | collected 2010
GGAGAGGATCGCTCCAATGATGGCCGTTTCAACAATGGCGGCGAACGTGAAGGCGACACGACGGGCGAACACGGTCCCAAAATCACTGAAGTCAGACTTGAGATTGGCGAAGAGTCCCTTGACCTTATTGGTGTTCTGAGTCGCCGTAGTGCCGACTTTATTCAGAGCTGTGTTGAGCTTAGTAGTGGCCTTCGGATCGACACCGATTTTCATCTGTCGGAATCGAGTCTCGATACTTTGTAGGCGCTTCTCAATCGTACTGATCTGAGCGAGAGCTTGTTTCAGCGTGAACTCGAGCTGAATGCTCCAAATTTCTCTTGGCACTACATGTCACCACCTGTGCTCATTGAAGGAATTCTAGTTCAAGGCTACCGAATCCGGGTGTCCCAAGTCCAGTACAATTAGGAGATTGACTTGTCGGGCGCAGCCCCAGTGCCTGGACGCCACGCACCCTCAGTCTGTGCGAAACTTCGGATAGAGGATAGACCACCGTCCTCACCGACTCCCTCATCTGCGGTAGGCTTCGCGTCACCCGGCTTCACTTTCGAAGCTCGCTCTTTTTCCTTGTAACGTTCCGTACAAGCCTTCATAAGCTCCACCAGCTGGTTCCTAGAAAGGTCACAAACGTGATCAACCGTCCAACCATACTCTTGGGCTGCCCAATCTAAGAACCGCCCGAAGGTCCAACGATTTCTTTGAGTCGATTTCGACTGAGCCTCTTTGTCACTAGCGTTGTACATCAGAACGAGTTTCAGAATGTCAGCAAAGGTGACGTTCTTCTGGACCCACTCCGGGGATCGGCCAAAAAGCAGCTCACCAATGTTCAACCATAGCTCGGGGCTTCGGGAGAAAAACTGAGCTAACACCGCAGGAGAGAAGAAATTGATAGCCATCGTCAATTGAACTTCCGACGGCATGGTATCAAACGCCAGCGACATCAATCGGCGAACGCGCTCTTCTCGACGCAGGCTGTAAGTCGGAAGCTCAACCGGAGTACCTGACAACAGCACTACTACATCAGGGAAGAAGACGGCGTCACCTTCCCGAGCGATCACTCTTCCTCGTCAGCGACGGTTAGATCCACGACGCTGTCGTACGCATCCTCACCCGCGTCCACAGCTTCAAGGTCAGCGCCCAAACTTTCTAGAACGTCACCAAGAGCAACCTCAAAGCGAGCCTTCTCCAACAAGACCACTTGAACAAACAAGCCAGCCAACTCAACGAGAGTCAGATGTTCACCAACCCAATCCGCATCGTGCTCGGTTAGCTCAGCACCAAGTCGAATCAACAGCGTCGGAGCTTCGGTAAATGCACCACGAATGATAGCAAGAATGCTATCCGCACCAAACAAGGCACGAAGATCAAACTTACCTCCGGCCGCCATGTTGGTAATGGCCTCATCAAGAGTGGGGACCACTTCAAGCAGTTCCCCGACAATAGAAAAGGCCTGCGCCTCAACCAGTCCCATCACAGGAAGCAGCCGAATAGGCTCGGGCTCCTCGTCCAGCTTGCCCGACTGCGGTGTGATTGTTTCCGGATAAACGAACGTGCTGCCATCAGCAAGTTCGATAAGGTGCAGGCCTTCCAACTTCTTTTCGGTTTTCGTTGCCATCTGGTCCTCCTTCGGGACTCCTGGCTCAACAGTGCTAGATCAGGCTTACGGTGCGGCCGTCTCTTCTACCTCAAGGTAGGAGTTCACACTATCGCGTCCGCCAATGGCCTCACTGCGCCAGTTGGTCGTTGACCGTAGCACGCGGAAAGTCAGTTCAAACGTATGAACCGCATCGCCCATCGTGATCGGGAAATCGCCAGCTGGAACACAAGTCCACAAGCGGCCCGTGAAGGTGTTGCCGCTACCGAGCACTGAGTCCTCGAACTGCACGGCGAACTTCTCCGCGGTTGGGTCGCCTCCGAAGAAGTACTTGGTCGAGTCAGTGTTACAGACACCTGTCGCCCACACGAAGAAGTCCTTGTTCCATTCCAAACCTCGGAAGGTTAGGGACGCACTCACGCGCATTGGGAGAGTCTCGATCAATTCCTTCGGGGAGCCCTGCTCCACATCAGCCTTCTCGGCGTTCAGCTCAAAGCTGACCTCTTCGACGGCTCCAAGGTCAATGGCAGGAGTGGCACCAGTAGCACCAATCTTGACAATGGCCGGACCCAACGAAAACCGGGACGCGGTGTAACCAGGCATGTTGTAGCTCATTCGCTACAACCCCCTTTCAGGGTTGTGAAAATTGCAAGCTGTCAGTCTACTGTCGAAAGGGTACCGGCGTGACTGACAGTCTTGCAAGGATAGATTACTCAGGCACCTCAACGCCTTCGGACGTTAGCCAATTGGTATGACGGCACTGCCGACACACCTGACGAATCGCCACCCCTCCAAGATCGTGAATCATTACATCCGCACCAGGTGGAGTGCCACCTCTGCGAATATGAACGACGCTACCGGTAACCGGATCCGCCAAGCCGAGAAGGGCATGACAGTTCGGATTCTTGCAGCGCCATTGGTTATGAGGGGTCTTTGGAAACGGAGAATTCTCGACAAACGAGAACTCTTCCGATGCCCGAAGATTCTGTAGCTCATCGCTCATACTGCTGCGCTCAGGTCCAAAGCACTAACTCGTGCCTGAGCAGAACTGTAGTACAAGGATGCTTGTGGATCGAGGATATTTTGACCGAGATTCTGAGTCTTTACTACCAAGGCAGCGTCTCCCAATTCCAACCTTTTACCATGCAAAGCACGACGAACAGCGTCACGAACTTTCATAGCCTCATTATAGCTACGGTCACTCCACGCGGTAACCTGGTAGGTCTGGCGAAAGAAGACTTCATTCCAATCCAATCGGGCTCCGCCTGCCTGGCGCAAGGTCACCAATGGAAACGTGCGATCCGCCTGATCTAGCTCAGACAAGTGTGACGGATGTACCTCACCTTTAATCAGAACGCGAAGCTCTGTGTCGTCCATGAGACGTTGGACAATGGCTTGTTCAACATCATTACCAAAATCACTGCTGATCGCCATGGATTACCTCGTTGGACGGATAGGACTATTTCGTGGCCCTGTTGACACAGGATAAAGACGCGGAATACCAGTCCGGGCTAGCCGACGTAGGCCAAAACCTGCTAGAAGGGAAACCATACTCGGGTACGCCTGTGCGAAAGAGTTCACTAGGATAGGCCTCCCCACCATAGTGCTCGTCCCATCGAGAAGCCAGGATAGAAGACTGGCCATGTCAACCGTAGAGTTTCGAATCGCTGATGTAATATCACCAAAGCTTCGACCTCGGCGACCCGAAGCTCCTGAATCATCAAAGCCGACAAAGACACTCCATGATCGATTGACCAGATCAAACCGAACAGGGTCACGGCCATACGCAGCCTGCAACCTCCCACTCTGAATTAGGATATCCCACTGAGTCTTGAGCTTGGCCGCACCTGGACGGAACCCAGACGCACTAAGGGGGAACCCCGCATCGCGAAGCTCCCCCATATCAGCAACCAGGCCACGAACAAAGTGAGTTCGAGTCTCAGCTTCTAAGATCTCCGAGGTCTCGTTCGCCAGCTTCCTCGCTAACACCGTCAAGCTGTTCCGAAAGTTCACCATCGACTTCACCAGTGCCATACTCTCCACCTGGTTCATACTTGGATCGCATTTCCTCAACCATCTCAAGGAAGTCTTTCCACTGAGGCTCTTCCAAAACTTCTTCGGCGTGCTCAGGGCTGCGAATCATGTCACGGTTCTCTAAACCAAACTTGAAACAGGCTTGGAGAGCCTCAACCCCGTAATTATAAAACGGGTGACCTTGCGGTGTCAGGGATAGAAGAAGCTCAAGCTGCTCCTGCATATCCGTGAACCCTTGAACACAGAGTTCCTTACGGGCCACCTGCATCTGCGGGTTACGAATGACCGCCTGATGAATAAACATGATGCCAACCGACCGCATGCCCGGATCCGTCGAATCAAGGAAGTGCTGAGCCGCATTGAACCAGCCCTTTCCTTCATCAGGAAACTCTTGGATCATACGGAGGTTGCCACGGAAGTACCGCTTCATCTTCTCTTTATACGGCGCGGGCTCGAGCAGGGCTCCGGTATGCACGAAGTCGAGCTTCGAGTAGTCCACAATTGCGTCGTCAGGCATGTGCTTGTCGAGCGTCTCATGGACACAACCAAAATAGACCCTCTCCTGCGGCTTACTAATCAGACGCATTGTCTGGCTCATTGTGTGGTGTCCATCAGGAGTAATGCACCGGAAAAAGAAGTTCATGCCGTCCAGCTGAGTCCGATCCAACTGTCGCCGCATGTAGGATAGCGGATGCTGAACGATATCATTTGCACGAGGATGCTCATCAGGATCGATCTGCCAGAACCAGAAGGTCTTGCAGGCTCGGAGTCCTAGGTTCCTAGCGCGGCCAAGGTCGCCCCCCTCTGTAGCAAAGGTGGGATCCCATTTCTGACCTGTCGCTTCCTCGTAATTAATCACCGTGCAGCCAAACTTTTCGAGCAGCGCCACCGTGCGATCCGTACTGCCGGTGTCCACGAAGATCATTTCGTCGGCGAACATGCCGAAACTTCGAAGCATGTCATGCAACTTGATTTCCTCATTGAGCACCACAGTTCCGATGGTCAATGACGTATCTTCAACCCACTCTTGCAGCATAACTTGCTGCTGAATCAAGTGGTTGTAGTTTTCGTGACCCACTTCTTCCTGATCAACCACCTTGTCGTGCTCAGTGTAGAAATCAAACTTCCGTCGGCGCTCTTCCTGTGTCGTGAAGCCGTAGTGCTTGACACGAATGCTGGTATCCTGCCCGAACGCTACGACACGGGCCAACGGAACGTTACCCATATGCATGCCCGACTTGGTTACCTGCATGTTATGCTCCGGCAAAATCCGAATCAACCGATGACCGGCCATATGACCAAAAGCGTCATCCGACCGCCAGAACGTAGCAGCCTCGTCCCAAAAAGTGTAAAAGTGAACGATGTAACCCATGACTCCCGGGTGTGCGGGGTGAATCAACTTCTGCATCAACGTCCGATCAAACTTGTCCTCCCAAACTTCATCCGCATCGAACGACAGATACCACCCGTTCACGTTGCCCACCAACTCACGAGCCTTGTCGAGCAACCACTGTCGATCTTGGCACTCGTTCAGCTCACCATGTTCGGGATTGTGATGCACGTGAAACGGTGTGCCGGTATCTTCGGAGATAACAGCTAATTCCCCAGACGGCCAGAAGCCGGGCTCGGACCGATCATCCAGCAGCACAATATGATCTGCGATACTGGCGTTCTTCTGGACCGCCATGAGGAAGATACGAATGTGCTCGTCGGTCAGTAGGCGGGCTCGGCAACACGCGGCCACAGCCTGATCCTCCGTGAACAACTCGGCACCGTAATCGTAGAAATCAAACAGGTTCTTAACGCCACGAGCGTTGTCCTCTTCCAACCGGTCGGTCGTTACCGAACCAAAATGGAAGATGAAAGCGTTGCCGCAGGCAACCGACGCGAAGCCTTTGACCAGGGCATCAATGACTACAAGATTGTCCTCCGCCCCATTTACCAGACGTTCATCGAATGGCTGGTTGTCACAGGTGTCCAAGTAGTCCTGGCTGAACATCATGCAGTACCCGGAGAGGAACAATGACGGAACCCAATTGTGGGTCTGGTTGTGCTCCTTGGAGGCCTTCTCCCAAAAATCCAAATAGTTATCCGGAGTAATCCCTTGAGGCTTCGGAATCTGTTGAACCCCGGCCACATTATTACTCGAGGGGCCTACGATTCCGGGAGGCGGGCCTTCTGGAAATTCTTCTTGCGCCTTGGTCAAACAGCGCATTAGCTCAACGTTCCAGTCGGGCGTGAATAGCACATCATCGTTACAGATAACCTTGTACTTTCCCTGGGCGGCGGCCAAGCCAATATTACAAGCCGCCGAATAGCCCACCGGATCTTTAAGCTCAATCACCCGGTCAGCAAGCTCCTCCGCCATAGCCTTCGACGCAGGCTGATCCTCACCATTCAGAATTACAATGATCTCAATCTTGCCACCCGAATGCTCGCGGCAACTTTCAAGACAAGGGATAAGATACTTCTCATTCTTCGCGGTTGTCGGAAAGACAATCGAGTAAGCGTAGGCCATTAGAGGCTCCTATTTGATCAAGCGGCCCGAGCCGCAAAGGCGGGGTGAGCCGCAGGTATTCACGTCCACAAGTTCAACCTCTTCACAATCGGTAAAGAACATTCGGTAGTACGTTGACCGAGTGAAACGGTAGTAGTCAAAAATGCCCGAGCCTTCGGGGTGGGTAGGAAGGCCCGGGTTCACTGCGAGGTCTTCGGGCACACCATGGTGACCGAATCCAAGAGTGGGGGTGCCGATGATAAGGATACCACCGACACGGAGAAGTCGTTTCATTTCCGAAAGAGACTTCCAGAAGTACAGGTCGTGTTCCAGCATCGAGTTGCACACAACCCAATCAAAGGAGTCGTCCGGCAGATCGACATCGTTGGCATTGCCTACCAACGTGACGTTGTTGTCAGGGGCTCCTGGGCGGGGCTCTGGATCACGAAAATCCAGTCCAGTGTAGTTCGCCACCGTAAAAAAATCGGAGATGATACCGTTGACGTTAGCGCTTCCAAACTCGATTGCATCCTGGCCAGGTTGTACACCGCCGAAGCGTTGAAGGGCCTTAAAAACCGCGTCCCGTTCATCTGGTGCCATACTCTACTCGTTAGTTCTGGCCCGGGGCAAAGGCGATGATTTGATGGTATCCCACAAGTCCATCCCGATCATGATACGTGATTAGGGCTTTGACTTCCCAGGTTTTTCCGCTCACAACGAGGAAGTCATTTTCCTCTACATAGGCAATCGGTGGAGCAAAAAAGATGACCGAGTTAATCGGTACATTGACCGCTTGGAGAAGCTCTCCTAACCTCGGCCTACTCGAGTATACAGGAAAGGTTTGAAAATTGGTAATAGCAGGGAGCGGCTGGCCGGACTCAGTAATGGCTCGAACTCGAATGCGCGGAATCGCCGCCTCATCTACCAGATTGGCCGTATCAATAGCAGTGATCGTCAAGAACTCCTGGCCTTGATCGTTCGCCAGGTACCTTCCGTCACCTGCCACCGTAATCACAACCACTAAAGGAGCGGACGCCACATCCGTACCGGTCAGCGTAACCGTCCCTGTGCTGTTGGTTCCCCCTGAGAGTCGAAGCTCAACAAAGAAGCTCTCCGCACGGCTAATCGTCACCACTTCTGACGCTACTGCGGTCTTGTCATACAGATCTGCTGTGTTCTTCTGGCGTTGCGCAGTCTGACCTTTGGTACGCCGAAAAATCGCTGTTATGCTCAACGCACTTCTCCCTGCTCCAATGTAGTCAGGTAATCAAGCTCAAAACCTCCGACGTGCGAGAACATAATGTCATGAAGCTCAAGACGACCAGACGATACGATTGCTCGCCAGGTTGTCTGCTGAGGACCGAGCAACTCAGCACCCAACCCCTCTTCATCCGCACGTTGCTTAATGTACGACAAGCACCGAAGAACACCGAGAGCCACCGAACTTGGAACCGTAGGATAGCCCGCGACCACAGTCACATCCAACTTACCAGAGTGACTCACTGGCACGCCATCGGTAGTCGTAAACTGGATGAAACCCTCACGACCGAATAGCCGGAACTCCGAGGCCTTCAACGCCGTGTCCCCCAAAGTTAGACCCACGACACTCTGTATAGGCCACTCTGGAAGCTGAATGCCGCGCCTGTCCTCTGCCAAATAGTACCGGTAGGTTGAACCATGCGTATTAAACCCGCAGCCCAGGGTTGTCCCCTGATCACGACCGGTCAGCATGTCCGCCATCTCACACAGTCCCGGCAATGTTTGACGTATTTGATCGTCCCAAGTCGTGCCCGTAAGTCTCAAATGGGCCTTGGCTTCATCTACCGATACGTATGTCGAATTACCACTAAAAGGCATCGGACTCTCCTAACCGATTACAGATTCAACACGAAAAGTTCTCACACTGGTATGGAAAGGGCCGCCTGTTGCCAACGTAACCTTTCCCTGCCAATGCCATATACCAGTCAAATTTATGTTCCCGCTCAAAGTCTTATACTGAATCTTCCCATCGGTACCGTCGGTTGTGAAGGCGGCTGACGCTGTCAAAACCGCACCGTCCGGCTTGAGGAAAAGAATCTGCTTCAAGGTAGCCGACGATACATCTACCACTACACCGTCTTCCTTGATAGTGATCTCAAAGACAGTCCCCACATCACCCACAAAAACTTCTTTAACCGTAGGCACGACTAACCCCTCCTCAACATTCAGATTACCTAAGCATGTCGCGTTGAACTTGGGTAAGCAAGGACGAATTCAAAGCAAATTTCTGTACAAGCTCGCCCACCGTAGACCGACTCTGAGCAATGTTTCCTTGAACACTTTTACTTCGAACCATAAATACCACTTCGAGACGCTGACTCGTCAAAGTGGCCGTGTCCCGGAAAAAGTCATCCGTCGACAGACCAATAAGTCCCACATCAGGACCAACTAACGTCACACCTGTCGGAATTGTCGGTCCCGAGACCACATAGGCCAACTCCGGCGCAAAACTAGCACTGGTACTTGTAATGAACGGCACTGCTACTCGATAGGCAATCTCAGGAGCAGACACCAACAACGTTGTACTTACTGTGCCCGCCACCACTGAGCCTATAGCCGCAATATCGGGCGGACCGAGCGAAATGGTCGAACTCAGCAGCGGTAGAACTACCTCATAAGTCGCTGTTGGAGGCGCTAGCGACAGCGTGGATGAGACGGTCGCAGCCTCAACCACGAACGCGGCACTAGGTTCGAAAAACGCAACTGTTGAACCGATATGGGCTTTAACAACCGCAAATTCAATAACGACAGTGGGCGCGCCCAACGAACTACCCGCTGAAATACTGGCCGTCTCAACTTGATACGCGACACTCGACGGCGCAAACACCGAAGCGCCAGTTGGCACATGAGGCAGATCAACTTGGTAAGCCACACTCGGAGCAGAAGCGACGGCACTGCTAGACACATGCGCTGCTCCCACTTGATACGCAACAGACGGAACTGTAACCGACACTGTTGAACTTCGGAATGCTGTCAGAACAACATGAGCAACAGCCGGTTCAAAAGTACTTACTCCGGTACTGATTGTCGCCGCATCCACTCGATACTGAACATCCGGCGCCGATAGATTTGATCCAGCTGCAAGGAAGGCTGAGGTGACAGGTTGCGGCCCGGCTCCCAAGACTACGGTCGCAGCAAACAACGACACGCTCGAGCTAATAGACGCGAGATCAACCTGGTACGCAACTGTCGGTACGTTCGCAGCGGCCGTAGAGGCCACATGCACAGTTGTGACTTGGTACGCTACCGTCGGGGCGGTGACAACAATCGTAGAAGCTATGTGGGCTGTTGTAACCTTGAACTCAATAACAACAATGGGAGCGCCCAAACTGGCACCAGAACTGATACTTGGAAGATCAACCTGGTAAGCAACTATCGGTACATTCAGCGTAACAGTCGAAGCAATAGCTACTAGATCAACCTGGTAGTCGACCGTTGGAGCATTCAGCGTGGCGGCCGACGAGATAAATGCGGCATCTACACGATAAGCAATTGAAGGTACAAAGAGCGCGAGTCCCGAGACAACCGTAGCTTTAACGATTTGATAGGTAGCGGTGGGAGCAAAGAGAGTTGAACCTGACGCCAGAGTGGCCGCGTTTACGCGGTAGGCGACAGTAGGCACAGAAATAACAACACCAGAGGCCAGCGTAGCCCCTGTGACAGCTTGCGGACCAGCCGTTAGCTCGACAGTCGCCGCGAACAACGTGGCAGTCGAAGCAATAGTTACAAGAGCCACCTGATAATCGACCGTCGGCTCCGACAGGCTCGCCGTAGATGCGATAGTCGGTGGTGCAACAACGTAAGCAACCGTAGGAGAGTTCGCAGCGGCTGTCGAAGCTACGTGTGCTGTCGTGACCTTGAACTCAATAACGACAATGGGAGCGCCTAAGCTGACACCCGATGCAATAATTGGTAGATCAACAACGTGAGCAACGGTCGGCTCAGACAGGCTCGCCGTAGAGGTAATTGTTGCTAACGCAACTTGATAGTCGACAACAGGAACACCGAGACTGACACCCGATGCAATAACTGGTAGATCAACAACGTAAGCGACCGTCGGCTCGGTAACAGCAACCGTAGAGGCTACATGCGCAGTTGTAACCTTGAACTCAATAATGACGACGGGAACACCTAAGCTGACACCCGAACTAATACTTGGAAGATCAACCTGATAAACGACTGTCGGCACGTTCGCCGCAACAGTAGAAGCCAGATGCGCAGTTGTGGCCTGGTACGCTACCGTTGGAACGTTGACAGCAATCGTAGAAGCTACGTGTGCTGTTGTAACCTGGAACTCAATAACGACAGTGGGAGCGCCGAAACTAACACCAGAACCGATATTCGGAAGGGCGACCTGATAATCGGCTGTGGGCTCGAACAATGTTGATCCGGCCGAAATAGTTGCACTTGTAACCTCTTGATCGGGGTGTACAGTCGGTACATTTACTGAGACTCCCGACGCAATCGTAGCCGCAACAACTACATAGGCAAGGGTCAGCACGAAAAGAGCTACGCCCGATGCGATTGTACCTGCGGTGACCTCTTTGTCGCCCTCGACGGCCGGAGATTCAACGAGTATCGTGCGGGCTTCCCAGTTCAGAGAACCGCCAAGGCTAAATGCTCCGGGATCCTGCGCGACGGCTGTTGATAGCTCACGCTCTGCCGTAGCAACGCATACACCGCCAGCGCCACCAGCTGTAGCAACGCTGTTCAAGTTTAGATAGTCAGTAGGTGCTGAATCTATCGAACGGCGGGCATCGTCGCCGCCAAATGTTGCAATGAATAGGTGGTTCGCTTCGGCGCTCGGTGTCGTTGACGCTGCCGGGTCTGGCGCGTTACTCGTCCCCGTTCCGGCACTACCTATTGTGGGAGGCGTTACGGTGGGGTCTTCGTGATCCCGAATGCAGAGCACTGAGTATGCAGAGCGACCCGATGCCGACTGATCGAACGAGGGGTTCGACTCGGACGCACCGATTTCTTTCCACCAGTGCGTCAGCCCATTGGCGTCGCTTAACTCGACCCAACCGGTCGTGCCCGAAGTCTGCGCCCAGGTGTTTCCGGGGATACCTTGGATCGTGACAATAATCAGGTCGCCGTCAGCGTTTCCTGCGGGCAGCGTGACAACAATCGCGACGGCGTTAGCTGTGCCCGTGCCCCGGCTGTGGACTGTGGGCGCGGACAACGGCAGTGCCGGGACGTTCAGCGTAGCAGTCGAAGCAATAACTGCGAGATCCACCTGATAAGCGGCAGTCGGCGCAAAAGTACTTACTCCGGTACTGATTGTCGCCGCCGCAACTCGGTACTGAACATTCGGTACCGATAGAACAGATCCAGCTGCAAGAAAAGCTGAGGTGACAGGTTGCGGCCCGCTTGCCAGACTAACGGACGCAACAAACAGCGATACACCTGAACTAATTGTACCTGCGGTTACCTCTTGACTTCCCGCCGTGGCAACCAAGAAGAAATGGTGCCCGTGGAAACGGTAACTCATGACTAAGCCAGTTTATCTAGGTGGCATTGAAACGTTCTGACAGACCCGGCCGTTTGCTTAATCGTCCATTTGCCCCCAAACGGGTAGCTCATCGGCGGCGTAGCAATCGCGCCGTGGCCACTGTTTGCGAATACACCGCCGCCGCTGCTAGGGCCGAATATCTCGTAGTCAGTGCCGGCGACGCCGTCCTTTTTGTACGCTCTCACCTCAAGAATATCACCGTCTTGGAGCAGATCCCCCTCGACCCAAAAGATCCGATCCTCGGCCGTCGTCGGGCTGAAGATGGTGTGCTCGGTATCAATCACCGTTAATTGGGAAGCGTTGGATTCTTCTGATGACGCCATGTCAGATCCTTAATCCGTGGAGGTGAATGCGCAAGTTTGAATTATTGTTTTGAGTGCACGCAGTCCTGACGGCTAAGCGAGATCCGGCAGGGATACTGATGCCGATAGGAATTACCCTCGGGTGGCCAGATATGATGCGCTCATTGCTCCGCTCAACTATCGGATAATCGGCCACGATTACGACCTCGGAGTCTGCAACGCCGGTACCGATATCTAAGATGTGTTCCTGGTTTGCCATCGTCGATTCCCCCCCGATAGAAACCATGAGCGCGTTGATAATTTCTGCTGTCGATCCATCAATCTGCACCCATGCTCCCTTCGCCCCACCCGAACCCGCCGTAACTTGAACACCGTTGCTTGTTGCCTCGTTGGCGCCATACGTCTCGCACGCTGAGTAATAGGGAAGATCGAAGCCCGGTCCTCCGCCGCCTAGCACGTCTATAGACACCAAGGCGGTTTTTGACGTGACAACGGATTGCAGCCGAGCTGAAAGTCGGGAACCGGAGGGGATATAGAAGGGAAGGCAGAATTGCGCCACCGCTACTCCGACCGAGTCATAGGCGTCGGAGTACCCGGCTCCCAAATTCGAGAAGATTACGACCTCGGATTCTGCGGCACCGATGGCCAGGTCCAGCAACGCGGCGGTATCGGTTGCAGAAATGAACGTTTCCTGAATCGATAAAACGATGTAATAGCCAGCCTTGGAGAGACTTGCTATCAACTGCGTGTAGACGCCTTTTACGTGTGCTGTGCTGTCACCAGTCACGGTAAACGTGGTGGGCACTTCGGACGAATTGCGAAGTGCCGATACCTGCTCAGAGGGGAACGGGATAGACGGCCAGGCCATTAGAACAACCCCACTTCTTGCATCCCCATAAGTACTCGCCTTAACTCACCGCGCTGGTTTGTGCTCATCACGGTGCGAGCGTCAACAGCGTCCAGCAGCGTTTCGATTTCTTGATCAGGCGTTGGCTTCGGCGGGAATGGATCCCAGTCCAATGTGCCCGTGTTCCACAAGCCAGGTAAAGGATTCGGCAGTCCTCCCGAAAACTCTTTCTTGGCTCCTCCCCGGCTCGCTAGATACGTGTCCACGTCGGGAAATAGCGGAGTACCTTGGTCGTCCTCGGGGATTGGCGGCAGCTCGCTGGCGGTGCTGCGAAGCTCGCCGTCTGACACAGTGTAAAAAGCATACCAAGACAATTAGACCACCTCCACATAAAAAGGTGCAATATCAGATACCGCTCCGGTGTCGTCAATCTGCCACGCTGTTCCATCGGGCCGCTGGCAGCGGAGCAAGAAACCGGGAAGCGTCTGAGCGATGGTGATGTCCGACGGCTCCAAGCTGGCCCCGGAGCTGACGACATTCACCAGGTCATACAGGCCGAAGTTGCCCCTCTCGTCAATTAGAACCTCCATGCTCCCATTAACGATTTCGATGTCCTTATAGAGCACGGGAAACACGGCCGTCGCGATATGGCGAGGGCTGTGCAGCCACGGCATGTCCTGCCCTTCGATGATGAGACTCTCGAAACTCTGTCGGTAGCCGTCAGCGCGATCCGGTGGGTTCTTTAGGCTCGACACAACAGCATGATTAAGAATCCCGCCTGCCTCATTTTCGAGAAGGTGCAAATTCGCGTAGTGCCAGAACGTCGTCGCGTAGGCACCATGTTCGATGGCCGGACCTCTGTTTCGATACACCACGAACCCACTCGCGGAGTGTTGGACCTGTCCTGAGTTGTGCCACGACCGCAGCCCGACGCCCCGGTTGTTGTGCGCAACGTTGCTTCCCTCTGTGGCCCATTGCGTTTGCTTCGCGGCGTCGGCCCAATCGAAGCCGCCGCGTAACATGACCCCAACCGCTACGCAGTCCCGGATGATGCTGTCGTTGTCCGGTGTCTTGCGCAGTACGAACCCGGCCCCGGAGTGCTTCTCGAAGTTGAATGTAGGGCTGCGGTCGATCTTGGCGGCTACGCATCGATCCCACAAAACCGTGTTGCTCGGATCTCCCTTATTCCATGTGTAGGGACTTTGCAGACAGTCGTATGCGATGCAGTCGCGCCAGGCCCCCCCGTGCGAAATGTGCTGGAAGAAAGCGTGGCTGCCGAACTCGCGGCCAACGATCCCCTCGTTTATGGACTCACGGGAACCGTCGCCACACTTGTGGTAGTGGATGCCCCACCGGCCAGGGATCACGTCGCCGTCTACAGTGGTGCCTTCATCGAGTATCGGAAACCGGGGACCGAGGTGTCGCAACGCAACATGTTTGATGGTCTGCGGCTGCGTGGAGTTGATGAAGATGTGCGAGCGTCCGGGGCGGACGCCGTTCTCTGGATCTCCCGGCGTGCCTTCGATAGAGATATCCCGCGACAGGTTCAGCACTTCGGCAGAGTACGGTCCGACCGTGGGCACCGGATCGCCCATCGTGTACGGCGTGAAGCCGTCGTAATCGCCCACTGCGGTGGGACAGAGAATCAGCTCGTCGTCAGGCCCCCATGAAGGGTCAAACCCGGTGCGGTTCCATGCGACCTTCGGCGTGCCTTGAATGTCGAGTTGGCCATCCCCCATGACCCACAGCCCAACGTCGGTATCGAGCACCGTCAGATCGCCGAGCGGACCCTTCGCGCCGACGAATAGCGACTCGTCCATGTCAACGAATCGGAGCGACGAGCCGGGCCGCATTCGCAGCTTGCCGAGCACAACAACATTCGCGGCGGATTCAACGCCACCGACAATCTCCCATTCCTCGCTGGCGGGAATCGTGAAGCCATCCAGCATCGGCCCGGACACGATCTGGTCAGGAGGCGCTTCGGGCGGCTCACGCCAGCCAGTATGGAACCCATCCATCGCTGTTTCGATTGCGGTCACACGATCAACGGTCGTCGCCATCCAAACCACATACTCCCTCTAGTTTACACTGATACGTCCATCCACAACTAACAATTGAGCGGGTGGCTTACCGTCTTGAACGTCACCCGCCAAAATTTTGACTTCCGTTTCCGCCAGTACCATCGAACCAAAGCCTTGTTGGCAGAACGCTCGCCACTGCTTTCGAACAGAGTCCTCGTAGTCCGGATCATGAGCAGCAGCGCCTTCTACCTGAGCCTCAACCACAAACTGCATAAGGCCTTGAAATGGCTTTTCTTGACAAATCTGCTGCTGAACACGGGCTCGAGCTACAGAACCAAAACCCATTTTCAACCACTCCGCCACGTTATGCACTACATCTTCATAAGGAGCGGCGCGGCCGCCTATGGCAGTAAACGTCCAGTGCGACCACAACTGGTTTTGACTATTGGGATCCATACCATCCCAACCACTCATCCGATGTTTTCACTTCCGGCGGCGGCGAGCGCCTGAGCCCGCTGCGCACGAGAGAAGAAATGCATCTTCAGAGTCCGCAACCGCAACTGGGGCTGCGACCAGCACTGATGACACACTGGATGGGCCTGGAAGTCGTCAGTTGGACGAAGCTTACCTATACCCACCATAGGATGTTCAACTGCTACTACTCCACATCCTGCACACGTCTCTTTGGATGCCATGCAGTTCATCTTTCTCGGGAACCAGTATTGGTTTAAATAGCAAACCAACCTGAACCGTTGACAGTGACGTTAATGTCGCCACCGTTAGGCGTCACTGGCATTCCGGTCATGCCCGTGTCGTAGAATGCGATCAACTGACCATCAGTCAAGGTGCCGTCGTAAATCACGATAGCTTCGGACACATCGCCCGACACCGCCGACCAAGTGTAATCGGCAGTATCAAAAACGCCGTTGACTACAGTTGGGGACGTTAGTGTTACTGGCGCTGCAACCGTAGCGGCAGCGGAGATGTCCCGTGAACCACCCGTCGCAAAGTTATGCGCAGCCGAGAACGTGTAGTCGGCACTATCGACCAAAATCGCAGAGATAGTGTCCGTATCGAGATCAAAGGCAAGGTTGCCTAAGATTCCTTCTTTGAACGTATCATATAGAGCGTTGGCCACCGCCAACCGCCCCCTTTCAGTTGAGGTACTGCTTTCAAAGTCCTTTGATTCTTAGCCTAAAGCACTTGACTAGCAGAGAACAAGGACAAAAACAACTACGTGGTTGCGTAACCCGAAATCGATACCGCGACTGTGGTAGTTCCTGCGATCACGGCCTGCAAATCTTCCTGCGAATCGAGGTTAAATCCCCATGGGAAATCGCCAAAGTCAAAGGTAGCCGCGAAGACTACATCAAGGTTCATCTTATGCAAGATGCGACCGTTCTCACCCTGAATAGACAGGGTACCGGCGGCATCCGCAATGGGATTTAGAACCGTGAACTTATGCACTTTCCACTTGCCTTCGTCTACCCCTAGGGCAGCCAGTAGAGTGGTAGTGCCATCAGCAATAAGGGCGTTCGCTTCGAACGGCTTATAGTCGACTTCACGAAGATCGGCCGGGCGGGTATAGCGTGCTCCTTCTGAATTCGCCATTTACTCTTCCTCCTCGGAAGTGCCAGGCGCGTCTGCCTGAGTTTGTACCGACTCTACGTCGCCGGTCTCATCAATGGAAGCTTCCTCAGCATCATCAGAGTTGAGAGCGCGTTGCCGTGCAACATCTTCAACCTGTGTGCTCGTGAAGATCATTCCAAGGTCTCGACCCGGGAATGTGTAACCTTGCAGCACCCCATGCTCCGCCATCTTAACGACAGCGCCGGGCGGCAAGTTGAGCGTCGTGGCAGCTTCCGCGACCGTCAAACCACGATCTTCCCCTAATTCCCCTCGGGGGTCAATGAGAACTTCGTAGTTCATCCGTCGGATCATCTCAGCGAGATTCCGACCTCGAACAAACCAAAAGCCGTCGTCGTCAGGTCCGCGTCCTACTTCATCGGCGGTCCGGCGCTCTTGCCCAACCTGAAAATCGTCGTAACGAGCTTTCAACACATAGAACGTTGCGGCCATTGAAATCCTCCATAGGCTCGGTGATTGGATAGCTCAACGCAAGCTTAGGACTATTCAAGGGGCAGTTACAAGGACAGAAATACAAAAGAGCCGCCCAATATCAGGCGGCTCTTTCAGTACCCCCACGGGGGCTCGAACCCCGGTCGCCAGGCTGAGAACCTGGTATCCTTCCACTAGACGATAGGGGCGGGAACTTTACTTACCACTCTCCATCTTTGCAATCCAGTCGGCCACCACAGGATGACACGGCGTAGCGTCTCGCTCGTGATTGGCTACGTGACCGATGTTCACACCTTTACCCAAGTAGGCCACAAGAGTTTTCTGTGTCCACCCTTTCGCCTTCCTGGCAGCCTTCGACCGCTCAGGTGTGTAGGCGGCAAGCCTCTGCTCTTCGTCGTGCTGCGCCTTAGCGGCCCCTCGGATGGTGCAACTACCGCACTTCCAGCTGACTACATCGTCGGGCTTCTCCGCATACGTCGAACAAGTATCACAACGAAGTAATGGCATGCTTCCTCCGTAAGTTGATGAGGAGGCATTATACCATGATCAGTCTATGATGTCAAGCGAGGCCAGGTGTGACTCTACGGAGAATCGCCAATCAGGCAGGCCTACAAAGCTCGAGGGAACCAGCGCCGAGGATGGTGGCCGAGGCACAGGGTCTCCGGACTGAGCCAAGACAGCAGGCGTCAGAAACTCAGTCGGAGCATGGATCAAGTCAGCGACACAACGAGCAAACTCATACCAAGTTGCCGACTCGCCAGAATTGACCAAGTGCATCACGCCACGAGGATCAAGATTGATGAGAACATCGATCAGCTGAAGCGCCGCGTCACGGGTATAGGTTGGGCTCATGGTTACATCGTCCACCACGTCCATCGTCTCACCCGCATTGAATTTCTGAACCACAGTCCGGACAAAGTCTCCTCGGTCAGAGGGGGAGCCGAACAAGCTAGCGACACGGACAATGAGACTGTTGTAGTTGCTCGCTAGAACAAGATTCTCCCCGGCCACCTTCGATGCACCATAAATATTCACCGGAGCAACAGGGTCTTGTTCCGTGTAGCCCTCCTGAGTTGAAGGAGCCATGCCTCCGAAAACATAGTCCGTACTGATCTGCACAAACTTCAAGCTATGCGCAGAACAAAAGACTGACAGATCCCGAACAGCTTTAGCATTGATCGAGAAGGCCAGCTTCGCTTCCTTGGCCTCAATTGCTTTCGTGTCATGGTACGCAACACAATTTATGACCGTGTCGACAGGGGCTGCGTGCTCTAGAACATTACGCAATCCAGAAATGTCAGGCAGCCTCAAATGAGGCCGAGCCAATCCAATCCATGGAATGTGGCGCTCGTTCAGAACGGCAGCGAGTTGCGAACCAAGACGGCCCGTGTGACCAAGAACAGCTACGCCTCTCATTACACCCTCCCGGTAAGAATTGGACCGTGTGTGAGAGTCGAGTCCTCGATCCCTCGGATGATTTTCATCCAAGCAATGTTGTTATGAATCGGATGATACGGCTTCATGTCATTGCTCCCAAAACGGGCAACGAGCGTCTCAACACTAGACTGCAAAGTAACGACCGGAGTCCAACCAAGCACCGCACGAGCTTTATGAGCACTCATTCGATACGACCGAAAATGCCGATCCTCAGGCAACTCAGTCACGTCCAGACGAACGGTCCTACCTGAGTAATGCTGCACAGTGCTAACAACATTCGCCGCGATCTCAGTCACGGAGTAATTTTCGTTGCAGATGTTGAAGATCTCCATGCGGGTGCCGAGGAGTTCGATCTCACACGCCTTCTCGTACGCCGTAGCCACGTCACCAACATCCACAATGGGCCGATACATCGATCCATCCGGGTGCTGATGAACTTCCACCCTACCATCCGTCACAGCGTGAGCCGTCATAATATTGACTACCAGGTCAAACCGCATACGCGGGGAGAACCCATGGACTGTCCCCTTCCGGAGCACTACAACACTCATGTCCCGCATAGTGCCAGCAACGGCCGCCAACTCCAACTCAGCACATCGCTTGGAGCGTGAGTAAGGAAGCATAAGTCCGTACTCTAGCAAATCATCATCTTCGAGACAAAGATGACCATCAGTGGCGGCGGGACACCCATCGTACACTGAGGCGGACGAAGCTAAAACGTAGCGACGAACTCCGGCTTGATAAGCGGCGGACAACAAATCGACAGCGGCATCACAATTCAACGCCATGTTGGCAGCAGGGTCGTACTCAGCAGTTGGGTCATTCGAGAATCCGGCGAGATTGATTACAGCATCGAACCCTTCAAGCTGCTCAGAACGAATGTCTCGAATATCGATATCCAAGGTGTCGAAACGGCGATGGGTCTTACGCTGCTGAGACTGAGAATATAACAAACGATCAAGCGACAAGACCTCATGACCGCTGGCCATTAGGTGGTTTCCTAGCACGGATCCTACGTAGCCTGCGCCTCCGGCGATTGCTATTTTCATTTGCCTTCTACCTCCCACGGCGAACCGCCAAAAACGCCATCAAGGGCGTTAGGGGGAATACGAGTTTCGTCCGGCGTCTTGGTGTTGTATCGCTGCGAAGCCACACTCACCATAATCGTATTGGGCTCCAAGGACTTCCACCCATGATACACTTCGGCTGGCACAACAATGACTTGCGGCTTCCGAGCCGAAGTCACGAGACGTTGAACAAAGACCCGGTCGAAGCCGCGATCCATATAAGCGGCTACTTGGCCGTTCCGATCATCCGCGAATGCGAAAATCGCTGACCCCTGCACAACGCAGAAGTAGTCGATGAGGTCATCATGAGCATGGAAGGCGCGAACAGTTGGTAGAGGATTCTGTACTAGATAAACCTGGCGAATCACATCGGCCTGACTGTGTCCGAACTCGTCACCCGGAGTAAGGTCGCCATCCGTGGATCGTAGAATCTCCATGAGGAAACCCCGATCATCAACGAAGCTAGGGCAGTCGACAACCTTCAAGCCAGGAATCGTATTGTTGAAATACTTGATGGCCATGACTACTCCCCACTTTCCGGCGCGAAAGTAACACCGCGTTTCTCGATAGCTGCAACCCTGTCCTCAACGCGACGCACGAACTCAGCCAAGTCGCCGCGAGTGAGCCGTGTCGATATGCGAGCCTTCCCGTCATGCAATGGGATCTTCGCCACGCCCCCCTTTGGAATAATCACATCTTACTCTAAATCAAACTTCACCCCGGCCGGTGTGTCCACTGCAATAATGTTAGGAAGTTTTGACATGACTTACCCCGTCTCATGTGGTACTGGGCCACCCGTAAGCGGCTTGGACTTGGTTGGCACCGACGCGACCTGAGGAGCCTTCTCGACTAGCTCGGCACGATCAGTATCCATCCAAAATTCTTTGGATTCAACCAAACCGTCCTTATTGGCATGCCCGAATTCAATACACAACCGAGCACAGCCATGCATCCACAAAGTAACGGCTGTCGCAACCCCTTCCACGCCAGTAATGGGATCACGATACTTCTTCCCGAGCACGATGCTGGTTCCCTGAATCTTCATAACTTCTCCCTGGGGGCAGCAATCACTATACCACGGATCTACGACGTACTATAGTACATGGAAGTCTGCTTCCGGTGACGATACACATCGCTCTCCCACAGCCTGGGACGAAGACGACGAGCCTTGTTATGGAAGAAAATTCGGAGCCTGGTCTTCTCGAGCAGAACCAACTCTTCACGATGATCCCCCGCCACATCGACAGCGAGCGGATAGATCACGTTAGCCTGAATGAGCTTCGTGCGACGCGGCCCCTTCTTTCCAGCGAAACGAACCATGGCCACATCCTCGTTCTTGTGACGGCGCTTGAAGACCAGCACATCCACTTTCCCAAACCAGCGCAACGGCGAAATGATGTCGATCCCGCCCTCGTTCCCATTATCTTCCCAATCATCCGGTAACAAGGTCATGATATTGAAAGGCTTCACGAGCGTCTTACCGGTCGCACTCATGATCCAAGGCCACTTACCGCAAGCCGAGCGGGCCAGTACTTCCAAGCCCGGACTACTGGGAATGAAATTACCGATCACCACCTTATCGGGATCCGTTTCCCGGCCTGGCCGACACTGATTCGAGTTCTCAGGCGGGTGCGTGTCGTTGCTCCATAGAATCTCTCCGGTCGATGGAGTGATGGCCCACGTTCGATTCAGCCCAGCTTGCTCTGCCAGAACCATATCGATCAGACCATCCCCGTTAAGATCACCGAACGCAACGGAGTCCACATCCTTCGGATTGAACCCTCCCGGATACGGGGGACGCGGCAACGGAATTCCGTTCTTGTCTACCGAATAGACACCGAGGGTTTCATCAAACCCATCAAGGTCGAGATCGCCTGCAAACACCGGACCGTGATCAAAGCCTAGAAGGTTCGAAGTACGCCACAACCTCCGGCCAGTATCAATATCATAGGCTGCGGCTTTCACTTGATTGTACTGCACTACTACCGTACGACGGCCTGGCCGAAGCTCCGCAGCCATCACCACTTGGGCTCCGGACCCTACGTCGATTCGCTTTTTACGGTTCCCGTTTTTCAGATTCACTATGACCAAGTCGCCCGTAGACTCCTCGATCAACGCACCCACCTTACCGATCACCGCGAAGGCCGGATGGTTGCTACCCGGTAGATTCTTCCCCCGCGATGCGCTCACTCGGAAACGCGGACGCAACCGATTCCGCCAGAGAAGCGTGCCGTCCCAGTCAAAAGCTAAGATGCCGCTGTGAGAAGTGACGATGAACTCCATCAGATCATCGTTGTCAATATTCGCGACAAGCACGTTCCCGCCTGCGTCAGCGGCCTCGAAGCCTGACGGGAAGTTGATGATCTTCGGATTCGCTCCGGTGTAGTTCGGCCAAGTTTCACCAACAGGCTCCGCCATCACAAGAGAGCCGCACAAGACTAATGTAGCCAGCAAGACAGCAAGGCGATTTTTCATTTCGACAGTGTAGCACAAAAAAGACCTCCACGAGGGAGGCCTTCTCTGTCCACTCTCCGTCAACCTTTTGAGTCGGGAAAGGATAATTTCCATGACGGGTAAACCCATACGGCACACGCCAGCAGGTTGCCAAGTCGGGATGGCTGGAATCGAACCAACACTCAACGCGTCCAAAGCGCCGCGACTGCCAATGTCTTTCATCCCGTAAATTGGTTGGCGCGGCAGGAATCGAACCCGCTCCTCTCAGATTAAAAGTCTGATGTGCAGCCTTTACACCACACGCCAATGAGTTGACCCGGAAGGATTCGAACCTTCGACCAATAGGGTAAGAACCTACTGCTCTGACCGGACTGAGCTACGGATCAATAAAGAGGAAGGAGAAGGATTCGAACCTTCGTAGGGATTAACCTAGCCTCGGTTTAGCAAACCGGCACATTGCCGCTCTGTCACCCTTCCAAGTACTCCCGGTTGGATTCGAACCAACACTGAACGGGACTTAAATCCGCTGCCTCTTCCGTTGGGCTACGAGAGTATGTGCCCCGTTCGCTCTCCGATCTACGGGGCCAAGACCGCTAGGGTTATCCCTAGTTTTGGTGAAACTGGCTGGCGCCGATTTCACGCTGGACAAATGGCCAAGCCATCAACAAACAGTATAGCACAAAAAGCGGAGGTTGAGAGGATCGAACTCCCACGTCAGCTACTAACCAACATCGCCGGGTTCAAACCGGGTAAGCACGCCAACCTTGCGAACCTCCAAAATGGTAGCAGCCGGGAGAATCGAACTCCAAAGCCGCGCTTATGAGGCGCAGTGGATCACCAGATCGTAACGACTGCATCCTAAAATCAAGGCGGGGCCGGAGTTGAACCGAACACATCTCCACGGCAAGTCTCACCAATGGTGAGCCCGGGTGCGTGGTGCTCTCATAGCATTTGAGCTACCGCCTAAGCGGTCCCGATGGGAATCGAACCCACCTCGTCACAGCTTGACAAGCTGCCGTCCACACCAGTAGACCTCAAGACCAAGGCCGGTTTTAGGTCTATGGCGTACCATAGACCGTTACGGGACAAACCGGATAATCCCGGAGGAATTCTTGCGCAATGGAATCCTCGTCCATTATCATCCAGGCCGGACCACGCCAGACGTGGCACGTTTAAACCCCTCTGGACCGAGTTCGTATGCATCCTCCCTCGGACCGGGCACTAGAGGTACCTAGTCATCGTGTTAAGCAGGCCGCCTAGGAATCGAACCTAGCCACGCGGTTTTGGAGACCGTGTCGCCAGCCTTGGAACATTGCGACCTAAAAAGTTAGGGTAGAGGGACTCGAACCCACGACATCCGATTTGTAAGAACGGCGCTCTGCCACTGAGCTATACCCCAATAAGGTCCGGCAGTGGCCGCTGGGGTTACGTTACCGCAGATCCATAGCGGCGACGCCGGACAGGATTAACAAGATGGCTCGGCTGGACTCGAACCAGCATCGGCGAGGTTCAAAGCCTCGTGTCTTGCCATTAGACCACAAGCCATAAAATGGTTCGGAGAATTCCACGAGCCACTGCATTTACTAGCTGAGACTTTCAATGCTGCAACTCCGTATACATTGTGGCTACGAGCGCTCCGTAAGCGAGTAGCATCGCTCTCAAAGATGGCCCGGTAGGACTCGAACCTACATAAGCGCCGTCAGAGGACGCTGTCTTGCCGATTGGACGACAGGCCATTAAAATGGAGCACGGAAGTGGGACTATCACCCACATCTCATTAAAGATCCGTAGGATCAACCTCTAGGAGGCGCGTCATTACTTAGACCATTCCGTGCATCAAAAGCTGGGACGGTAGGAATCGAACCTACATAGAGACGTTAGCCTCACGGGGTAACAGCCCGCCGCATTTCCGTTATGCTACATCCCAATAAGGGGTGACCAACCGGACTCGAACCGGCACGACGAGGGACACAACCTCGTATGCAGCCTTTACATCATAGCCACCATCAAATGGAGGCTGGCCGATAGCCTTAACCTATCTCCGGATATCTCGAAGCGTGCCCCCATCGGAGGCAACACGACCGCCCTCAAAAGTTCCTGAGAGGATTCGAACCCCCATCATCCTGGTTAGAAGCCAGGTGCCTTTCCATTAGACTACAGGAACAAGTACCGCAGGTGGGAGTCGAACCCACACGCCCTTTCGAGCACTCGGGTTTGAGCCGAGCGCGTCTACCATTCCGCCACCACGGTATCAGTGTTTCAATTGTCAAAGAACTACAAGTACCCACGGAGGGCTTCGAACCCCCACGCCCTCACGAGCACCAGGGTCTAAGCCTGGCGTGTCTGCCATTTCCACCACGCGGGCATACTGTAAATCGGCCAGGAAGGAATCGAACCTTCGTCTCACCCTTATCAGGAGTGCATTCTACCATTGAAATACAAGCCAGTCAAATTGACCCGGAAGGATTCGAACCTTCGTCAACACCCTTATAAGAAGTGCGCTCTACCGCTGAGCTACGAGTCACACAAGTGGACATGGATGGAGTCGAACCACCGACGCGAGGGTCTTCAACCCTCCGCTCTACCTCTGAGCTACACGTCCAGAAATGGAGCACCCGGCAGGATTCCAACCTGCGACGCCGAGGTTCGTAGCCTCGCGCTCTGTGCAGACTGAGCTACGGGCGCATCAAGAACAGCCGACGGGCTTCGAACCCGCAAAGGATCCAGCTTGAAAGGCTGGCGACTTTACCAGTTTGTCTACGGCTGCAACAAAGAGCACCCCCTGGGAATCGAACCCAAAGCGCCGACTTGGAAGGACGGCATGTTGCCATTACACCACGGGTGCAGTTCGCAGGCGCTACCAGGGTTCAGCGGAGGTATCCGAAGGTGCGACCTCGGGATACACACGGCGGTTAGTCCGGCGCAACCTGCAAAAGCCCCAAGTAGGAATCGGACCCACGTCAACCGGGTACAAACCGGTAGCTTTTCCACTAAGCTATAAGGGCAAAAATTTCAACCAGACCGGAATCGAACCGGCATTCATAGCCCGAGATTAACCGGGCGTTGCCTTGGTAGCATCATAGCCGGGCTTCACCCGGATGCCGCATCCAAGTCCAACATCGGACATGCCTACTGATTGCCTCTCGCTTCAATCTCTTGAAGCACGCGGCGAACGAAACTTCTGTAGGAGCGGTCACAGTAATCTGCCTGTACCCACTTACCAGACCAGCGAGACCATATAGCTCCGTAAGCATCCTTACTGAACTTCGACCGGAACTCGTCGGGGTCTCGCTCAATCGCACGTCGTAACGTGTGAAGTTTTCCCATCGTTCTACTCCGCTTAAAATCGGAAGTGGACAGTGAGGGACTCGAACCCTCCGCCTCCTGCTTGCAAAACAGGCGCTCTCCCGGATGAGCTAACCGCCCAGCTGAATACTTTGGAATCATACACAATACAATTACTCATGTCAACCCATATGCAAAAAAAAGATCCCCCTCCCGAAGGAGGGGGAAATTCTTTGCGAGGAGCCTGAGTACTACGTTAGATCAGACTAGCTGACCTGGATGCCAACAAGCATTGAGATGGATAGCGTGTTCCGAAGAACAGGCACTCCAACCTCACGCATGTCAGCCTGGTCGAACTGCGAAGACGTACGTGCCAAAGGCACGACGTTGAACTCTTCAAGCTCTTCAAACCAAAGCTCTTCAAAGTTCAAGCAGAAGATGACTGTCGATCCGCCGGTAGTCCCCAACAACTCCGCCTGCGAAGGCTTAGCGTTGTTGTAGAAAATCGAAGAACCAAAAGTGCTGGTGCGGAAGATCGGCAGACGGTCATAAGCCGTCATACGGAATCCACCGGCAACCTCGACCTCAGTGTCGTTGAGACGTTGACGCGAAGAAATCAACGCGTCTAGCTCACGGCCGCCGCCTTCCGAAGTCAAGAGCGCCGCACTAGGGCGACCCTCTTCGTCACGGAAAATCGGACTTGCGCCACGGCACAGGTCAATGGTCTCACGGAGCTTCTTCTCCGTAACAGCTTCCGCTGCGTCAACCGTCTCGGTCATCTTAATGACCTGGGCTGACGGAACCAGTTTATTGATACCGTCCCACTCGACGGAGCTAACGGCATTGTCTCCCGCGATGATGAACTTCTCTTCGAAGTTACGGAAGTCCTCTGCCTTCATTGACGCTTCCTGCATGAAAACGTCAACGTAGCTACGACCGATCAACTGCGCCAGGCGAGTAATCTTCATCCGACCGATAACAGTACGGTAAGTGAAGCTCACCTGACGCGGCGTACCCGTGTCCTCGATAGGCTCAGCTGTGTCAGCATTGAACTCTGCCGAGGTGGTACCAGGGGGACGCCG